>JAABUO010000076.1_pt1 | contig 278183 bp, 183 predicted proteins | sample 5559291 | NCBI WGS metagenome assembly JAABUO01 (sample SAMN10711878, study PRJNA513372) | rock metagenome | isolation source: Antarctica rocks | place: Antarctica: Victoria Land, Finger Mt sud
GCGCGGTTTGCCGGGGGGGGGGGGGGGGGGGGGTCGGGGGCGGGGGGGGGGGGGGGTGTGGGCTGTCCCTCTGCGAGCGCTGTGCGGTGCGGTTAGTCGGGGAATTCGACGGTGGGCTGGAGGGGCTGGTGGAGGCGATGTTGGTGGAGAACGAAGGGGGGATGGGGTTCGGCGTGAGGGCGGATGTGGAGATGGTGCTGAAGAGGGGGGAGGTGGGAAGGCGGCTCTTGACGATGTGAGTTGGGGGGATATGGAAAAGGGACAGTGGTCCCTGGATACTCCTCTGCGCTCGTTGGCGCACGATTTCGACTTTTGATTTTATTCTCCTATTGACGGGAATGGGGGAAGAGGTGTTATCTCGGCAAGCCCCCTGATATGGATGCGAACGCAGTGGCCTTTCGTTGGTTGGATATCTTAGCCTAAAAGCAGTGCATTCTTCTTGTTACATATCCTTCGACGCAGGCCTAGCTGTGGAACCTTTGACCATCCCTATTTGACGACCACTCAATCGTTACTACTTGTGCTCCTCATCGTCACTTTGGCTAAAACCTTTTGATCGCTTTCATATCTACTATATAACGTTCCGGGGTTTCTGCTGCTTGTTGCCCGTCTTCGATGTTATCCAACTATCATAACACCACCCTCTCCCTTTCCAAGCGTCTAAAAGACCTGGTATGGTACGTGCTGAGGGTTCAGCAAGCAAAATGGGGAATGTACGACAAGAGGTGGTGTTTGGCTTTTGTATATCCATGAACGGGCTTCTCTTACAAGTGCAGGGCTGCAGCGCGGATATGATTAGAGAAGGTGAGAGTCAGACTCGTAGATCTTTCCTTCGTCACGGTAGCGACGAAGAGGGGAGGGCTGGGTGAGCTAAGGCTATCTGTTGAAGGATCTCCTTGAACTGCTGGCTTGAATTGGGTGCTGATTGCACTCCTGGCAACTCCTGACCGGCTGTCTCTGGGATTCGAAGGCTACGCGATAGGTGTTATGGTTGTAGGAATAATTTTCTGCGAAGAGGATACTGAGGGATGCGCAGCCACTTGAAACGGCTTGCCAGCTTATATTTCATGTTGGGCAGAGGGAAGCAGAAGAACGATCGTGCTTTGTAGGCTTGTATGCACATTCTTGTTTTCCTTGCTTTTCTTCACGCTGTATCATGAGCATGAGAGATTTACAATAGATTCGATCCTCGTAGTATCGAGGATTCATTGGCGCACCAAGCGGACTGCCTATTGCTAATATGCTCCTGGCAGATGTACCCCAGCTTCACCAAGATGATCTACCGTCATGTAACTTGGGGGTCGAGAGTGATGGTGGTGGTACTCCGGGGGATCACTGTCGTCGAAAGAACTCGTTTCGCTGATCGCATCGTTTTGGTCATCACGGATAGAATTGTGTACTTCACGGATAGAATTGTGTACTTCATCTCCTAATCCAGCATCCGAGGCCGCAGGATTCAGAGTTGGTATTTGACTTGGAATGCTCGGACCCGATTCTTCCTGCTCAGGAATCTGTGGGAGGATCGGGTGATGCGGGAGCTGCCTCTGTGGTTTGGCTGTTCTCTTTGGTTCGCCATTAGGTATGGGGGCCATGCGGGCGTTGGATGTCTTACTTTTCATTTTGTGTTGTTTCTTCGGTTTTGGGGGTTTGACAGGGTTGTCGCCTTTGATCCAAATCCAGGCGGTGCGGGCGCGGTCTTTGGCGGATTTCCTTGGCGGGTTGTTGCTATGTGCTTGTGCTGGGGTTTGAGGGGTAGCTGAGGCTGGTGGTGGAGTGGGTGTTGACTGTGGGTTCGGAGCCTGAGGAGGTGGCGCCTTGAGGGTTTTAGGTTTCCTTGGTTTGATGGGATTATCGCCCTTGATCCATTCCCATGCTTGAGCTGATACGTCTGCAGCGCTACGATCACGCAGGGGAAGCTCTCGGTGGATTACTCGCTTGGGACGTTTGGGCTTTTTGGGCTTGATAGGATTATCAGCCTTGATCCATTCCCATACTTGGGCTACTATATCCCCGAGTGGCCGCTCCAGTAGAGGGAAATCTCGATGTATCACTCGCTTAGGACCCTGGCTCCTTCGTACGCGGAAGTCAGCTCCTCTCTCGCTCGTGTTGACTGCGTTTGCGGTCCTGTTCCTCAAGGAAGTTCATCAGTGTGCGGATCATCTTAGCTGATCTGTAGCATCATCAACGTACTCCAAAACTTCGCCATCTTCCGGAGGCATGACAGAACTTCGTTGTGCCTCCGATACCGTGGCAGGATTTGCTGTCTCCCCGGGCTGAGTGGCTGGACTTGATTCTTCCTCGGGCGGCGCGGCAGGATTTATTTCGTGTGTACGATGGCTAGTCGCGCTGACAAAACTCAAGCTTTCACTTTCAGCCAGCGATAATGCTTCCTGAGTGTGTTCATTCAATGACGCAAGGCTAGAAGAATGACTCCAGGGCGAATGATAGCCATAACTATCAATTGAGTCATGCGCAGAACTTCGGCCCCCGTATTGATGTGCCATACCGCAATAACAGGGTGATACACAAGTATGTGATGCATCAGCCAAGCCAATGGAGCCCCGTTAGGTGTATATAAGGAACCTGGTTTGCTACAGGTGTTTTCTGTGACTTGTCCGCCGGTGACAAAAACTGGTTCCGCATATACAGATTTGTCCGAACATGGTTTCTGACAACCCAAATTCAATGCTTTTGCTTCGCCTGCTTCGCCTCTGCTTCGCTTACCAGCCGATCAAACCTCATAGTTGCCGGCCAACCCTCGACGAAATCACTTAGTAGCCATGTCCACCATACGCTACTGAACATTTTCACCGCATGCTTCCTCAACCTCGATCGCTCCATGTATATCACCTCCGCAAGATGTATTGTGACCATTGCGTAAAACACAAGCGGCTGTATCTTATAGCAAAAATTCGCGAAAGCTGGTATATATTGAAATAACATTTCGTAGTATGGCGACCCGCGTACAAAATGTGCGCGGCGGCAGAACGTCATGTATGTCCAGAAGCACAGAGAGAAATTGACTAGCATCAGGCCAGAAGGAGGGACATATTCCTTGACCGTGATGGACGAACAGCCTAGGCCTGAGCAGGCTTCGTTATTCATGGTCACAAGCCGTGGACGAGCATCTGCCCATGAGTTCAGGGGTGGGTTCATTGGTATTCTGTAGGTCTTAGTGGTAAACGGGGTGGGGCTGGTGGAGATAACAAGATTGGAGAAGTCGATGGCGCTGAGAGTCGCATTTCGGGCAGAGAAGGCCGATACATGTTTGTAATGCCGCAAGAAGCAAATCAAGCTATCCTGGTGGTCCGCGTTCATGTGGTTGATTATGCGGGTCTTAGCAGCAGTATCTTTTGCAAGCTGGGAGTCTGCCATGAAGGTAGGGTCTGAATTGCGGAGGCTTATGGAGGTACAGGAAGATGCGATAAACACTTGCGATGCGTAGCTCTCAGTATTGTAATAGTAGAAGCAATCCTGTTGATCCCGCAGCGACGATGTCGACGACCTCTAAGACACGGCGCAACAATCGGGCCGAAGGATTGCTTGGCGTAGTTAGTGTCATCAAAGACGTCGTTATGGAAGGATCCCTTTTGCGACATGTACGATATGGATCCATCTTTGCCCAACTCAGACCTGGAGATGCAATGAAGTCCTCATACGGTGGACCTAGCCACTGCTTGCGGGAAACCCTATCACCTTCACAAAGCTCGGACTGAAAAATCAAAGTATGATCGCGGATTCTCTATCAGACTGCGCACTTCTGTAGCGGGCTCTATAGATACTCGCTACTTGTTTCGTTTCAACGTGCACCATCTTGATTAGATCGGGATCAGGTAAGACGAGACTTTCGTGCCGCTGCTGTCGCAAGATCCTCTACAACGGGTCGTCTGAACGGATCCTGCGCTTATTCGCACCACATGCGACCTTTCGAGCACCCGCTGACTCCCTCCGCGTCAGCATTCTCGGAAAATAGCGTCATTGCAAATTCTGTGGCATGGCAGTGCTGCGGAAAAACCTTCCTCAGAAGCGGATGACGCTGATAGACCGAGAAGGAACGTCTCTTCGGTTTTCCTGACGATTGGTCGGCTTCGGCTCAAGTATACACCCTCTTCTTCTTTTGCACTGGTATATATCTTCTCGTGCAGCCTCTTCAGCCAATGCTTCTCCACAACCGCGGTGTAAGTCTTGTAACTTTCTCACACTTCTCTGCTTGTCATCGTGCTTCAACATGAAGTCATCTCTCCTTTTGGTGACTGCCCTCTTCCTCCCAGATGTCTTTGCTGCCGCTATCCCATCCAAACCCCATCTGGCTGTAAAACGCTTTCCCCATGCCGACTCAGCTCAAGATGCCAGCTCCGTATCGGACGGCACCCTCGCCTACTTCGGGAAAGTTGCTGCTGGAGGAGACCAGGACCTAAAGCGCCGCGAGCTTCCCGAACACAAAGAGATCCTACCCCGTCGAGCCGGTCCCCTTATCGGCGGGCCATCCAGCACTCCCACCTCCACTTCTACGCCCTTCCCAACAACCACTCTCGCCAGCGCAGACGGTTACCTCCCCTCCAACCCCGCCCAGAGTTTCCACAACTCCCTCGTCGGTAGCCACCCCTTCTACGGTCACGGCCCCGCCATCGCCATACCATCGCCCACACCTTCATCATACATCGGCATGTACGACACCAACATAACCTTCGCCGTCCCCGCCGCCGGCACCGCCCCCCCCATTGCCAACGCCACCGCCACAATCTACGCCGCCCACACCGCCGACTGCCCTCCCCAGCCCGTCCCCGAAGCCATCGACTCCCACGGCAACTTCCTGCCCACGGACCAACAGCCCGGCTATAACGGCTCCGTCTCCACCAACGGCACCGTGCCGGGCAGCTGCTCCACCCCCACCGCCGAAACCCCACAAGACCAGGTCATCATCGAGGGCCACATGGAGGGCAACACCGAAGTCGTGGAGATCGACATCATCCCCCTCCCCGACAACTCAACTCTTAATACCTTCTACGGCGCGGGCTTCACTCCTAGCGGGACACCGATTTCGACGTATCTTGATTCAGCGGCAAGTACGACAAATGGGATGGGCGCGTCGATGAGCACGGGGACGAGCCAGCGCGTGCCGGATGCGGGGAACCCTGGGTTCACAGGGCCGAAGGTAAGGGATCTTCGTGCTGTCTGAGCGATTGAGCTGCGGGAGGTGCGTGCACGCAGAGGCTGACGAGGCGTTTCAGCCGGCGCATAAGACGGGGGGGCCGAGGCGGTGCGGCATGTTCTACTGTGCTGCTTAGGGTGAGCGTCCACCGGGCGAGTGGAACGCATGAGCACAGTATGGGAACGCAATATAGATAGAGGGTGGCAATGGTGCCAGATACCCACATTTCATTCCAAAAACTCGGAAACGAAATCAGCCAAACCACCCACAAGCGCTTGATGTCCGCCCCCGCTTGGATCTTCTCCCTTGACAACCTCATTACGGTTTTCCCGTTGACCAACCCTCGTGAACCACGCACCAAACAACAGCAATCAATCTCCAGCGTCTCTTCAAATGCGCTGCCTCCCATCCGCTTCTTCTACCATCAGTACTTGGATTTTTCGCCCACGGTAATCCTAACTCCCACACCGGAACACATACACCATCCTACACCATGCCTTTCGCAGTCGTTCATCCTATTCCAGTAAATCTCCAAACCCCTTATTCCCTCAAAGAAAACCCAAAAAATATCAACGCCTTTCCTCGAGAATCTATCGTAGCATCCATCATCCTTCTAGTGAAGAGTCCAATGGCAAATGGTGTAATCTCAGCAAGTCCGCCTATTTCCGCTCCGCGTTCCCCAGGTGGACCAACTAACTACTTGACTCATCAAACTTGCCAAAAGAAACAACTCCATACTCAACACCACACCCGATCGGCGCCCCAGAAGGAAGGGGCGAGGCGCACCCGCTCTATCTCAAGCACGAGAGTCTGTCCTTCCGCTATGGGCCGGTGAAGTACTCTAGTGTACGCTGGGATCTAGCATCCCAATTACCCTTTGCGGATGCAAAACGTAGCGTATGGAGCAGGAAAATCTGACAATTTGAATAGATGTTTCCAACGGTCCAAGAAGGTGGATGCTTTGAAAAACTCATCTTCATAAAAATTCATGCACCGCTCCGGCTCGTTATAAGCATAATGGTATCATAAACCCCATTCCAAAAAAACCCCCCAACCCAAGAACGCCCCGCTTAGAAGAACAGAACAAGAATCCAAAGCCCTTCAAACGCTGCCCAGATCGACAAACCCCACGGCCCTGTACACATCCTCCGTTACCAATCTACGACTTCCTCCCCCCCCCCCTCGCCTTTAGAACACACTCAACCCCACCCCCAAAACCACAGCCCCCAAGAACCCATGCGCAAAACTCGCTCTGAAAACCGCCCCACTCGACGGCGCAGCTGTACTCGAGCTCTGAGGCGGAGATGAGCTTCTCGCCTGCGTGGCGCTTGTGCTCGTGCTCTGTGGCGCCTGACTTGTCTGTGTCGTCTGACTTGCCTGACTTGTCTGTGTCGTTGTAGAAGCAGCGCTGGAGCTTGTCGTCGTGCTCGTTTGCATTGTTGATGGTGCGGTGCTGGTATCCGTCACGATGCCCGTTGGTACAGACGTCGTTGTTGTAACGCTGCCGGCGGATGCAGCAACGGTGGAGGTTGAGGAGACGTCGGCGGAGGCGGTGGTGAGTGCCATTGTGGTAGCCTGAGAAACGCTGTTTTGCAAAGATGCAGCGTTGGGGTTGGGCACAGGGACGACGGTTGGGAGTTGCGATTCTGTGGATGAGAGGGAGGAGCTGGCTTCGGAGGCGGCGCTGCTGAGGGAGGAGCTGGCTTGGGAGCTTTGGGCACTGAGAGAGGAGCCGGCTTGGGAGGTTGCTTGGCTTAGCGAGGAGCTGGCCTGGGATGCCTGGGCGTTGATTGAGGTGCTGGCTTGCGAGGCCTGTTCGCTGGCTGATGAAGTGGCTCGGGAGGCAGATGTGGCGGCGGCAGAGGGGGCGATGGTGATGGCGGTGGAGGGGAGGGAGACGCTAGAGGGTAGTTGCAGGGAGGTCGTGTAGCCGTGGACTGTGATGGGGACGACGGGTCCTGGGGCTATTGAGGGCTGCTGGAGCTGGTAGGACGCAGGGATACCTGCTGCTGCTGAGCTCAAGTCCGATACAGGCCCAGTGAGCGTTATGGTGGTTGTTTCAACGCTAGGACGTAAGGCAGTGGTGCTTGTAACGGTAGCACTGGCCTGTGTGATGGTCGTGGTCTCAACCTGGCCTCCCTGCAAAGGAAGTGAAATCACTATAGAGGAGACCGCTCCATCAGTCGTGTATGTGTAAAGAAGGGTTGTCATGCTTTGAGCACAGATGAGGGAAGGCAGCGCGGCCAAGAATAAGCGAGTGGTGAGGATGTTGGACAGCATGCTTGCAGTGTAGGAATTCAGAGTATGAGAGGTTCCAAAAAGCGAGCAATGCAACTGTTACGGAGTACGATTGGAGAGGTATGCAAGATGAACGAGGCGAGAAGAAAGGAGCATGAAGTCAAATATGTCGGTTTTCACGATGCGTGGCTGGCCTGCCAGCCACTTTGCGACCATCACGGCAGTGGCAGGAAAACAGCAGGTACGACCAGGAAACTTGACAGCAAACGCGTGGCTTGATCAAATAAACGATACGACGGAAGACTCGTTGGAGAAGCAAACATGGGAGATTCCAGGATTTGGATTTGGGTGCTTGGTCGTCGGTCGCACCTGGTCGTGACGCTTGGTGTATCGAGCATGGTACCTTGATCTCTGGGGCAACGACAGCGAATAGGTCAGTCCATCTTCCACGATTCTGAAGCCTTGGACTTCAACCACGTCACGCGCACCTGGACATTGACGATTGATCAGCTGTTGTGTGTTTGCGCCTTCCGTCTGCGATTGCTCATCTTGATGATGCGTCCTCCAACGGGCCTGGGTCGGGAGAATTGGGCAATAATCCCCTGCCAGGCGCCAAGGGTGGCTCGGGTGGCTAGTGGTGCCGAGATGTGGCTGAAGACCCTAGTGAACAGCCAATGATCACCCAGAGATCCAGGAATAGCTTCGAGTGCCAGCCGCTTTCGGTCTGGACCAAGTCGTCGATCGAGATAATAGTGGCCAGCACATGGTGATGTTCATTTGAAGTTGTTTAGGACTACCGGCTGTCAGTGGCGAATGCTTTCCTCCAGGCCCGACTAGTAGCACGAACCAAAGTCCTGCCCGGAAGTTGGCTTTACATAGTAGAATGACGATCCGCATGGAAGGAATGTTGAAACGTGACAGAGAGTAAGATTTGAGATAAGTCGGGAATTTGGTTCTTCTTATTATGTCCGCCATTCTCAGGAGTCATCATGGACCAAGCTGCGGGTACCGGAAGAATCGACTCGAGAACCTTTTCATTCTATTATTAACCGCCGCCGTTCCACTCGGGTCTCTCCTTTGTAGATAATCATAGACAGTTGGCTTTGTGTGCTTGACTCTCCATAGTTAGACTTGGCTGGTCAAGATTTGCCGCCACCGTCGCCGACATAAGGAGTACAGTCTCGCCGGATGGAAATTGCGGGCTATTTGGGGCGGCTGTCCGTCAGCGCCGCACTAGAATCATTCAGTCAGCTGCATTCGTGTAGCATCCAGTATGGTCTGTAAATGTAAGATACTGTGAAATCAGACAGCAGTTGTACAATTGTGTATCCTCAATGTAATTCAGAACAGGTCTGTGAGCGAATGTGATCTCATCATAGAAATAGGATAGTAAACAGATAAATTGTGACTTACTAACCTTGGGAACAGCGAGTGCGCAGAGTACGTCCCAATTATAGCCTTGACCGGGACCTTGGGAAAGCGGTAACCCAATTGCCAAGCGGTACGTCCGATTTTTGTTGTAGCGAACCGAGCATCGTAGAGTTCATCCGACTTTACCCTTCTTGAAAAAGCCATCGATCTTCGTCTGTCCCTCATCGTGCTTCCCACTCGACACCCCTCTAGTACGCTTCAGCCCTCGAAGATGCTCCTTGCCATTGACAGCTTTGATGACCATACGGAGTCCTGACAGCGGAGTCAAGCCATCAGTTTGTGTCGTCGGACTATTAGTCGTCTCTGACTCACTCACGGCCGGCTCTTTCGCCGTCAACACGGGTTGCATGTCCAATTCCAGATATCCCGTATTCGACCATCCCCCAAGGTACTCTAGCGCTGTACCGCCACCACCTCCGCCAATTGTAAGGCCCGGAGCAAGGGTAACGGTCCGCTGCGCGAAGAGCTTGAGGATACTGCGCCAAAGGTGGTTGAGAATAATGCCGTGAGAGACTACGGCAATAGTAGCCTCTCTTGAGCCAGTGTCCCGACAGAGGATGGGCAGTAAATGGTCGTGAACAAAACCGTCAGCTCGCGCCGTCATAGACTCTTTCGACTCAACATCCTGAAAACCAGGTTCATCACTGTGCTGAGAGCGGTTGTTTTCCTTGCCGGTCTTCTTCGAATTTGTAGGACGTGCGTAGAAGGGTTTACCCTCGTAAAATCCAAAGTCCTGCTCTCGCAGCACTGGTAGCTGCTTGACCTGGAGCTGTTTCCCCGCCTTCTCTGACTGTTGCGACCGACAGGCTCCGATGGCTTCCGCGGTCTTTAATGCTCGTTGGAGGTCAGATGAGAACAGGTGGGTGAATGGAAGGCCACGTCTGGCGAGGTATTGTCCAAGTCGCTCTGCTTGTAAGACCCCATGATTCGTGAGTGCTGAGTCGCGGATGCCAGCACTAGAGCTTATCAGCATGGTAGACCATGGTGGAGCCCATATTCTTCATACTAAAGTTGGGCTACATTGTCGACTGTTTCTCCGTGACGGATAAGAAAAAGCTTCATAGCCAAGACACTCTCTTCTCTCAAGAGCGTGGGAAAGCGTGCAGACTGCCCAATGTCACCACAGCCAAAACGCCGAGCGGCTGGCTAGGGCCTTGTATTGCAACCAAAACCCCCGATTGCTGATTGCAAGTAAAGTTTGCGAGGAGTGGTTGGGCGTGGCACAACACCGAATAAAGTGTCGTGGCTTCAAATTTCTTGGCGGATTCAAGCATTTTACTGAGTACTTCGTATGCGGAGGGTTAATTGTTAGTGCGGCGCTAATAGATATTGCCACACGGCAGCTAAAATCCATGTGGCTTTCTCCAATATCGAGCTTCAAGGTCAAGTATCTAGGGCTAAGGTAGGCTTAGAGTCTTGCCTGGATGCAGATATTCCGCACGACTGCTAGAGCCCCCTCCTTAGTGTCGCACTAACAATCAACCCTCCGCATACGAAGTACCATCGATTACATTTTTTTTTTTTTTTTTTTAATTCATACTCGACTCAACACCCCTGAGGGCCTATGCGAGTCCTATATGTTTTTGCGCGACCAGATTTTCAAATCCAAGCCGCGTCGCTCCAATATTTTATGCCACTATTGTGATGTCCATGATACTAAGAAATCCTCCATAAGAATTGTAAAGACCAAGTTGATTCATAATTCACAAAAGAAAATCCCGTATCATATCCGCATTTGGTAAACCTTAACTTTAGTCCTAGGTGTACCTAGATCTGCCATAACAAAAGTCGCAGTTTTCTGTTACTAATATCTGGGCTTTGTGCGAGATCAAGATTAGAGCTCGTGGATCTTGCATCACCTGCGAGGATCTAGGGGTCCAAGCCAAGCTTTGCGGGAGACGGCCTTGGCATCCCCCAACATTGCGCCCGTGAATGCGCCTGTCCTGTATGGCAATCATGGTCTGCCTAAGTGAGATGCGCACACGTTCTCTTGATTCATCAGAATTGTCCCAAAAGTAAAGTTTGTTCGAATCGACGAAATCTAATGTTTAAAGCGAAAAACGTGGAGGTTTGACGCAATTGTGCAACTAGCGAGCAACTGCAAACGTTTGTGCGCATCGCGAACATCAAAATTTTACGCGTCAAGACGTAGTCTAATTCGATAAAGGTTTCGCAACTTTGTCGAACTTTGAGAAAACAAAACGAGCTCTTCGAGCAAATTCTAGTCTCGACAGTACTAATTTGAGTACGTAGGGTAGATAGATCTGTGAGATTTGTAGAATCTAGTAAATATTTTGGTTCCTATTAGCTCAATCTACCTTCCAAAACGCGAATATAATATCGTTCGACAATCTTAAACTCTTAAACTCGTGCACATTAAGAACGAGAGCTTCAAGAACTTACATATAAGTTTCATCGACAATTCGAGATAATTCTCTAGAAGTTCTATTAGCGACTCGAGACTCTTGGGGTCGTTGTGTCGATATCTTAGTCTTAAAGCTACATTAGCAACATGAAGTTGCTTCAAAATTTGTCTCAAATCAAAATATCTATTTTCGCAAAATAGCATTGTCATGAGTTATAATGTTTCTCTTGATTTATTTCGCAACATTTTAATTTATGCTTACAATATAAATTATAGAAAGCATAACATCTTTAACGTTTATAATTATTTAAATTCTTATTCGATCGCAATTTATATACACAATAGTATTGCAATTTTTAATATAATTTGTTTGATTTATATTATAACATTAAATGCATTTGCGTTTATAAAAATGCTTAATATTTTTAACATTAAATACATCTCTCTTATACATGCGTTATATTTTTACAAAAAGTAAAATTTTTTCTTTTTATTATCTATGAAGATATTTATGTACAAACACTCTTTTATATAAGCAACGAATTTCTTGTATTTTTTTGCATTATTTACGATCAATAAAGAAATCTTTTTTCTCTTCGTATATTAAATTGTATTTGTTTTATTTTTAACATTTAGCTTTTTTCTTTAAGTAGTTCAATTAAGTGTTAATTTTAACAATATATTTTTCTTTCGTCTTTTAACTTAAACTCTATATTTATTTTATTAAAGATTATTTTCAATATTGATTTTCGATTTAACGATTAACTTGTTCGCAAATCATATTAGCACAAATAATAATATAAAGATAACGAACGCAACTTACTACATTAACATTTCTTTTTTTTAATATATTTTGTTTGTAGATTGATCGTCGAGTCGAGTTATGATATCATCCCTCTGGTTCGACCTGGCGCCAAGACTGGGTCGCGACGATTTTTTGGAATCGAATCGCTCAAATTAGTTTAGCGCGCTTTGCGCTAAACTACTTATAGTAATCGACTAAACTACTTTGAGCGATTCGATTCCTCGAATTTTTTTTGACCCAAGTCTTGACATTTGCACGTGACATTTCCGGGTCAACGCGATTAGTCTATTTGTTTGTTGTTCTTTAGTTAGTTTTAATCGATTTAAAATTTAATTATAATTATTAAAGACAATTTACATTTTTCGTTATGTTTTTCGAAAAATTATAATCGTGTAATTGCAAATAAACGTAAGCATTCGACATTTAATTTAATGTAATCTTCACAAAATATCTTTTATTAAAAAAGTCTACTTCGACATTATTCTTTTTCTTAGATTCTTTTTATAAGCATTTTTGTCGTCAATTAATATGTACGTTGTTATTTATTAAATTTGAACAAAATCTAGTCTAGATTTACATCTTTATTTAAGAATGTCTACTTAAATGTCACTCTATGTAATGATTTTTTTCTATAAATACGTTCTTAATTAATTAATTTATTTGTCGTTATTTATTAAATCTAGACAAGATTTAACTTAGATTTTCTTCTTTGTATGTGAGCAAATCTATTTAAACGTTGTCGTTCTTCTTAGATTCTTTTTGTAAACATCTCTCGCAATCAATTTACACAACATTTATCATTCGTTAAATCTAAACAAAATTTGACTCAAATTTAACTTATATTTGTTTTTTCGATTAAGAATGCTTACTTTTACGTCATTTTATTTGTTAATTCTTCTCTACAAGCATTCTCGCAATTAGCTAACATCTTCGTAATTATTTGTTAAAACTAAATTAAATCTTCTTTAAATAACTCACATTTATACGATTATCGCTTACATGTTCGACGTTCTTTCTTTATTAAAATTGTTAATTGATCGCTTAAATTAATTTATTTTTACGTACTTTGTCATTTTTTAAGCTTTTAAGTACGAATTTTTTATTCGAAGCATTTATTAAATTCTTGTTACTATTTTATCAATTACGTCGCTTCAATAAGTATTCGAATTTCAATTTATTAATATTTAAATTTGAGAGAAATTCTTAGAGAGAAACATGCAAGATCTTGTTGTCGTTAAATTTGTTAATAGTTTTTTCGTTACAAAATATAATCTTTTGTCGCAATTTTTGTATGCATTTTTCTTTTTATATTACGAATTAATTGTCTTATTTTTGTTGTATTTTCTTGTAAACATTTGTCAATATATTATAAATATAAAGATCGTAATTGTTAACAAAATAAAATATATATTTTCGATATATTGTTTTTCGAAATAAATAAATATTTGCGTTTTGTATTTGAACTTCTTAATACAATAACAAATTATAATTTTTATCATTTTAATCGCTTCTAAGATTATAAAATTAAATATATATTTAATTAAAGAATTAATTTCAAAACTTTCTTAATTGTTGTTAAAAAATAAAGACGTAAAAGTCTTAATCATTATTAAGTTCGCAAACAATTTGAGTTGCTTCTTTTAATCGTAATTTAGCGAAAAATTAATAAAGATAAACAAACTTACATCTTGAATATTTTTGCTCAAAAAAGTCGATTTTAATAATAAGATTTAAACGTAATTATGCGACTTTTTATTGCTAATAAAATTGTAATAATTTTTGATCACATTATAAACTTGCTTCATTATATAAAATTAACAATTTTTTATTGCGTCGTAAAGCTACAATTAAATAAGCTTTTATTTATAATAGAAAGAGACAAAAGTAATATCTTTCTTGTTTTCTTTAATATAAGAACATTTTTTACATTGTTATTACGCTAATTCTTGACGCTTTTTATACAATTAATTATTCTCTCTTATATACGTTTTATTAGCATTGACAATTTGAATTTTTGTTAAAAATTAACTTAAGATTTATAGTTTTCGACGTCGTATTTAGTGACGAAGATAATTTGCAAAAAGATATGTATTTTACGCATAACAATATTATGTTTTAACGTAAAAATATATTTCGAACGTTATTTTATTTTGTCTTATAAAACGAGAATATTAATACAACATCAAGTTTTGCGTAATAACATTGTATTTTCTCGTTTATTTACGAATTCGAAAATTTGTAATATAAATTTGTAATATAAATTTCGTACAATTAATTTCTAAGAACGTAATATTAAGTTTAATATTAAAAAATTAAAACAAATATAAGAAATGCGTTTTTTAATTTCGAGACTCGCTTTTGACGAACGCGAGATTAATAATAAATTGAATTTAATTAATAAGCATTTTTGTAGCTAGAAATAAACTTACATTGTGTCGTATTTGTAACAATAACATTCTTATTGCATTGTTCTCTTAATTATCGAATAATAACGTTTTTCTTTTATGCTTAAGAGAATTGCACGATGTTTTAAAAATCTCGAATTCTATTTTATTAATCGAATTGCTATTATTTTTTACGAGAAAATTAGTATATATTTTTAAGAATTTGATGAGCGATAATTGCGCTTATCGCTTATATGTGCGAAGTTCGTTTAAGAATTATCTATAACACGAAATTAAATGCTTGAATAAATTAATAAAACATTGTATTTAAAATAGCGTAAACTTATTAAAAATTAAAAGATTAATAGAAAGTGCGAAGATAAAATTGTACTAAAAAAAATAAACGAAAGAAACTATTATAATGCGTCGAAACATATTAATTTTAAATTTAAATTATATTTGATCAAGATCTAATTAAGATTTAGTCAAGATTTAATTTAAATCTTGACAATTTTTACTTAAGCAAAGAAAATAGCATTTATCGTTATTTAAAAATGCTTTGCTTTCGCTTATTTGTCGAAGTCTTCTTTACATTTTTTACAATTTTATTTAACATTATTGATTTAAATAATTATATATAGTTTAATAATTTTGAGTTCAATTGTATGCAACTTGATAATAATAATAATGCGAACAATCTTTATAGTAGCGTCGAAAATAGCGATTTAAGTAATAATAAAACGATTGTTACAAATATCGAGTTAAATAGTAATAGTTATAACAATAGCGAGAAAAATAATAACAACTAGAAGAAGATTAGCACAAAAATCGAATTAAATAGTAACAATAATAGCGACAACGAAGAAAGTAAAAATTGAAAAAATAAAAACGAACAAAAGAGCATTAAAGAAGAGAATTATATAATTACAAACGATAAATTTTACTCTTTTAACATCGATTTACTCGTAACAAATTATAACAAAACATTATTTATTGTCTCTAGTAATATTAATACGTTTATTAAGAATAATTCAAGTTTCATTAACTTAATTAAGATTTATCTTGTCGCTTCGATTATTATAAAAATGTATCTTGCGTTAATTAAAATTAACTCTTGAACATCAAATTATTAAAAAATCGATTTCGTATTTTCTTCACAATTATCGCTTTTTATCTCGAATTGTTTTTTTTTTATAAAATCAATTAAGTCGCATTGTTAAAGTAAAAATAAAAATATAAGTAATAAATATAAGTTTAACGAACTTAACATTTATAAATTACGTTTAATTATTAAATTTATAACAATTAAGAATGTTCGTACATGTTATATATTTAATCGATATTAAAAAACGTCGTTAAATGCATTTCTATATTTAAAAACACAAGAAAGACGCTAAACTTAATGCTTTTAATCTCTTAATACAATTAATAAGTTGAGCGACATTCTTATCACTTACATGAAGTCGTCGCTTTTATTATCTATAATACTAGACAATTAAATCGAGATATTGTTCACACAACTAACAAATAATAATATAGAATTATCGTTTTTGTTATTTAAATTAGTTGTCGCTCTTTTGTGCTTTAAAGATTTCGTATTATATGTTGTTAATAACAACTTATTCGTTAAACGACGATCTCGATCTTCGATTTATTTGTTGTTCTTTTCTTTGTTTATAACAATAATAAAAAAAGCACAAACAAAATTGTTATTATCTCTTTTTTATATATAAAGTAGAGCGACATTCTATAATTCGATTTTATTATTTTCGTCAATTTTTTTTTTATCTTCGTTTTCTATGTACGAAGATTTTATTTTAAATAAATATTATGCGAAAGAATAAAATGAAAAGAGACAAACGTTAAGTCAATTATTGTTATATAGTCTAATAAATAAGACTTTGATTAAGTTGCTTTTTTAAGAATTCAATAGCAACGACGCAACATTAAATGAGATTAAGTCGTAAAATTACATTATTATTAACGACAATACATCTAAATTGTTATGTTTTATAAGAAGAACTTAATCGTATATTAAAACAAGCAATAATATTAATTTTAATAATAACAAAGTTAATAATTTGTCGATTTTTGTGTTCGAACATTCGCATTATATTATAATCAATTCTTTTTTTTAATTTCGTCAAGATATACGCATTTTAATTTCTTTATTAATTTTTTTTTATTTAAGATCGTTATTCTTTAAGTCTTGCAACATTTGAGCGAATCATTGTTGTCGCGAATTGCGTAAATAATTGAAATACAAAACTACAAAAATCTTTAAAAAGATACGTAAATTTTAAAAATTATATATTAAGTATTATTTGACAAACGTCTAGTTTCGTTTATTGTTTTTTTGATTAATTATCTTATAATTGTTTTGTTTAAATCTTGATCAAATCTTAAGCTTTCAAAGATTATAAATTTTTAAAATTAAAAAATCGATTAATTCTAAAACTTTGTTGCTTTATAAAATTCTTTTGTTAACATAAATAAAATTCGCGTTTTTGCTTTTATTTTTAATGTTTATATTAAGAATTTTATTATTAGCGCAATCAAGAATGTTAAATATGTTTTAATTTATATTAATTTCTTCGCTACAAATAGATTGATCGCGTCGAGCTAGATCATCGAGTTCGAGCTAGATTCCTAGCTCGCCAAGATCCAATTTGGGTTAGAAATCTTGGCCCAAGTATTTGGGTCAAGTCAAAGGGTAGATATGAAGTACTTAGCGTATAACCTGGCTCAACTCGTCAAGACTCGAAAAATTTAGATTATTTTAGAAAAAGTGCATTAATTAACTTAATCAAATTAATTAATTTAATTAATTCGTTTATAATATTATATAGTAATGCATTTAGGTAATGCATTTGTACGTTATTTGTGCGTTATTATTTTTAAACTATTTTTAGTAATTTAAATAATGCGAATTTTTTTAAAAATAGAAAATCTTGGCATTTTGACGTCATTTTCGATTGCTTGGCGAGTCGATCGAGCCAAGTTAAGAAATCGTTGACTTGGGTCGATTCCAAGTTAGGTCAAGAGATTGATATCAAGTATTTGGGTTGAGTTAGAATTTTAATATCGAAACCCGACCCAACGATCAGTCTAGCTACAAACGAAAATAATAATAATAAGAAAAAAATAATCTTTTTTTGCGCAATCGTTTTTATAATTAGCATTATCAAAAAATGTAGAAATTGCACTTTAAATCTTGCGTCTTAAAAATTTGTCTTTTTCTTTAATTTAAACATTGACAATATTAATTAAGATCTTGCGTAAAATAGATGTTCTTAAAAACAAAATTCTTAAAATTTGACTTAAATTTAATCTAAAATAAATGTTCTTAAAGATTAGATTTTCGATATTTAGAAATTAAGATAACTTAGATCTAGATTAGATTTAATCTTCTTATAAAAAAGATCTCAACATTCGAAGATTAATCTAGTAAGTCAAATCTAGATTAAATCTAGTCTAGAACAATTATTTCTCAAAAAGAAGATTCTTAATATTCGAAGAACAATTTGATTCAAATTTGATTTAGATTTGACTTAGAATAGTTGCTTCTTAAACAAAAAATCTTTAACATTTAAAGATTAATCTAACTTAAATCTAAATTAAATTTGACGTAGAACAATTACTTCTTAAACAAAAGATCTTTAACATTCGAAGAACAATACAATTCAAATTTGAATTACGTAGAACAATTGTTTCTTAGAGAAAAGACTCTTAACATTCGAAAATTAATTTGAATCAAATTTGAATCAAATCTAATCTAGATTTAATCTAGAACAATTGCTTCTCAAAGAGAAGACTCTTAATATTCGAAGAATAATTTAACTTAAATTTAAATTAGATTTAACTTAAAACAATTACTTCTTAGAGAGAAGATCGTTAACATTCGAAGATTAATCTAGCTTAAATCTAGCGTAGAACAATTGCTTTTTAGAGAAAAATTTCTTAACATCTAAAGATTAAGTTAACTTAAATTCGAACGTTTAGACAATAATAATACAATAATCTTTTTGTTAGTATTAATAACAATCGATTAAGAAGTGTTCTAATTTTTACTTTATTATTTTTAAATGTTTGTTACGTTCGCAAACTAGTTCAAGTAGTTTAATGCAAAACGTTTTAATTTTTTGCTTTCGTTCGTTTAATAAGCAATACTAAAAAGACGCTTTAATTGCGCCTTTACTTTCTTTATCTTAATAATAGAAAGAGCTTTTTTCTTAATACGTTATATGTTGTAATGTTCGACAATAAGTTAAATCCCGCATTTGAAAAAATTCTTAATATTTAATTTTTGTCGTTTTTGTTAATAATTTCGTTAGTTTTTTTGAGCAATTTTTAAAAATTCGTTAAGAAGTTTTGCTAAAAAACAAGATTTTTAACATTATAAATAAAAAATTAGCATAACGTTAAAGAAGCTAATTACTTTCTTTATTTCTAAAACTATAATTGCAAACATTTTGTTATAACACATCTTAACGTTAGTCAATAAAGACTTGTAAAAAAATAAAAAGACAACATTATTATGTTTAAAAATAACTTATTTCTTCGTTTTATCGTTTTTGATTTAAAAAAATCTTTTTTTTATTAATACTTCTCTTTCTTATTTTTAAATTCTTGATTTTGCATAATGTTCTCGTTATTTACTCTTTATTTTATTTTATTTTACTTTTAACAAGAATTAATTTAGATTAAGTGCGATTTAAATTAGCGATTGCGTCTTCAAGTCTCGTTTTGTATTTAATAATGTTTTGTTTATTCGTTTGCAATTTGAATTTTCTTAATCTTAAATTAAAAATTATACATTATATTGTATTGATCTTAATTAATAAAGTTGTTAACGTAATATTTTGTGCATTTCTAATTTGTTAATACAAGATATACGTTGCAAATAATACGTAACATATTATAGAAACGTCAAGATTGTAAACGTCTAGAATTTTTATTTATGTTCTTTAAATAATTTATTACTTCGTACATTTTATATATCTTGTAAATAATTTCTTTGTTAATTTAGCGCTTTAATTTAACAAACGTTCTTATATATCTTTGTGATTGTTTATTATGCTTTAATCTTTCGTAATTAAATATAAAGATAATAAGTTATACGTTTTTTATATATTTATTATTATTTGTTGTTGATTTGTTGTTTCGATATTTTTTGTTTAACTTTTTATTTTACACTTATACGCAATCTTTTCGTTAATTGCTTCTATTTCGTTAATAAGAAATGTATTAAATTATATTCTTTCGTAGTCGATTTAAATTAATGTGATCTTTTTTGTTTCGTTTTTAATATATTAAAGATTTGTAAATCTTAACAAAGTAATTCTTTATTTAAAATGAGTTTTGTTCTTAAATGTTTAAATTAGCGATATTACATCTTCTTTTGCATTTTTCTCGAATAAATATTGCTAAAATCTTTATAAAGTTAGAGCATTTAAATTAATTCTTAATAACAAGTCTTTTAATTTTTCGTTAATATTAGTTGTTTTAATTTAGATTAATAAGTTGTGCATTGTTGTAATTATCAAAATTAAACATTATTGACAAATTTATTAAATCTTGACTTAATATTATAATATTGATTTTTAATTTCTATTTCGCAATAGATGTTGTTTAAGTTTTTAAATATAATATTATATCTTTTATAATAACGATATTAAAATATTAAATGTTATGCATTAATATTTGCGTATTTTAGTTCTTCGTCTTGTTTATCTTTAAAAAGAATTGCTTTAACAAGAACTTATGTGTTGCTTTTTCGTAAAAAATATTAAAATTTTAAGCATTGTTAAACAATTAAATAAAAATTACATAATATGTTAAGACATAAAGCTTAAAAATGTTAAAATAAATTTTATTTTTGTTGTTTTCGTTGTGCGTAATATTTTGCGATCAATATTTAGCAAAAATTGTTTTTAAATTGTTAATTTAATACAACGTATATTTTAAGTAATTTAATGTGTTTTTGTTATATAAAACGTATTAAACAAATATAACGAAATTTATAATCGTTTAAACATAATGTATTGTCGCATTTTGTTTTTCTAGTAATAAATATATTATCGCAAAAACAAGTTGCGATATTATTGTTTTTTATTTAACTTCGTTTCATTATTAGATCTTGCTAAAATGCTTAAATTTCTTTAAGTTAATAAATTTAAAAATTTAACAAAAGCGTTCGTTAAATTGAATTAAATTTGTTAATTTAATAATTGTTTTGTTTTTTCTTGCGCTTTGCTAATTTCTTAAGATAAATATAAAAAATAATATCGTTAATTAAAGCAACAAATTAATCGATTAATTTTCATAATTATATTCTTGAGCAATTAATAAAAAATGTTCAAATTTATTAAAATATAAACGTTGCAATACTTGTAATTTTATGTTTAATTCTTTATAAAATAAATCTTTATATTTGTTTTATTTTCTTTTGAGTTAAAATTTTGTTTAACAAGCTTAATTTAAGTGTATTAAGAAGTTTAATATTTTTATTTTTTCGTAAGATTTTCTTATTTATTAGAAGAAATTTTGCAAATGTTGCAATGTTTGTTCTTCTTAATGTTAATAATAAGTATTTGTTCTTCGTAATTTATTATTATTTTTTTAATAATTAAATGACAACTTCTTGTAAAGTTATTCGCATATTAAATATTTACATCGAACTTTTTAAATTTCTCGAAATCTTTATCGAATTAATACGAAGAACACATACGTTATAATTAAAATATATACGTTTAAATATTATTTTTATAGTTTAATAATACACTTTCGTTTATAGATGTAATTGATGTTTTTTCTTGATCTTTACAATTAAAATTAATTTTATTAGCATTTATTTCAATTAAATTTAACATTCTCTAGTTATGCAATTAAGATTGTTAATAATAAGATAAATCGATTACAAGTTTTAATTGTTATAATAATGTATTATTTATATCTTGTCTATAAATATGAAAATTAAAACGATAGTTACTTTTATTAATACTTAATCTTGCGTATTTAATTATTAATTTTTCGTATATATTTTCGTATAAACGTGCACATTGTTCGTTGTTCTAATTCGAATAAACGCGTACGTTAAATTTTCTTAAAAAAAATTGTATTTTAGTAAAAAGCGTATTACATTTTTTATATTTCAATAGTACACAATGTATTTAACGATAATAAAACTATTTATTGTGCTTTTAATAATAAAGTTTTCGTTCGTTTAATTATTATTTCGGATCTTGTATAATATGCGATGTATTTGCACATGTCATTCTTTAATATTATAATAATTGCATCGTTTGCGTACGTATTTGAAGTTCGCATTTCGAAAAAAACGTTAATAACATTTTTTGTAATTTTGTAATTTATTAATTATTGCGCGAACTTCTAGTTCGTAACAATCTAAAAAAACTTATATATTATACAAGAAACTTCGAGATATATCGTTATACTTTTTTTGAATTAACAAAGACAATTATTTTTTTTAGCCATAAACTTGTTAAATTCTTTAATTGTTTTCTTTTTATTATACTTTTTTATTATTAAAGAGAAAACAATAAATTGCAAATCTATTGCAAAATTGCTTTTTATTAAGTTATTAAATATCTTAAGAATTTAATCTTCGTTAATAATATTGTCTTGTTATAAAATTGCAAAGTAGCAAATCGTAATTAGACTAGTCGCACTAACCCGAAAATTTCACGTGCAAATGCCAAGATCTAGGTCCAAAAAAAATCGAGAAATCGAATCGCTTAAAGTAGTTTAGTCGATTACTATAAGTAGTTTAGCGCGAAGCGCGCTAAACTAATTTGAGCGATTCGATTTCAAAAGATCGTCGCAATCTAGTCTTGGCGTCGAGTCAAGTTAAAGAAGTGATATCATAACTTGATCCAACGATTAATCTAATCGTAATCTTCGTAAAATGCTGCGTTAAAATAATTTTTTTAATTTTAACTTAACTTAAAAGATTGTAGAGCTTCGTCGTATATTATTTTATTTAATGAATTTAATATCTTAATCTTCATTGCGATCTATTTAAATTTAAGAAAATTATTACGTAATTAATACAATTTTTCGTTGTTCGATTTATTTTTTATTTTCATTTTAGATCTAGATTCTTTTTGACGCTTTTTTTTTATATTATTAAGTATTTGTTAAGATGTCGCGTTAGTTTATCGTTGTTTTTCGTTTCGAAGTCGCAAACATTACAAATACGTAACATAATATTTTGATTATTAGTTTTAATAACACTTTTAACTATATATAAATTATTAATATAGTAAGAAGAAAGACGTTCTAAAGTAACTTGCGTGTCACGTATTAATAATCGCGAACAAGAACAACAAATTGCGTCACAAAATCTTGAGTTTAACGTTAAATTTTGTAGAAAAGAAATGTCGTTAATTTTATAAAATTGCAATTAATAGCGACGCAAACAAATTAATATTCTAAAAAAAAACAAGAAGACTTGTAATATACAAGAAGACATAAAATATATTTATTTTATTGCTTTACTTATAATGTAAAAGAGATACTAATTCTTATTTACGTTTAATTAAATATTAAGACGAATATCGATAATTATTATTATAATGTTCTTATATAAATTGAGTCTAACAATTAGATTATTATAATTTATAATCGACTACAATGCTAATTAGACAACATTTAACTAGCTATATAAAATATAATTTCTATTATTAATAATCATCTCTTTCTAAAAATAGCATTGTTTTTATATGTATTAGTGCTTAAGTTTAAATGCGTTCGAAACAATTATTTGTATTTTAAACTCTAAAGCAATTCTTAATATTAACAAGAAATTAATGTTAAAGTAAGAAAATGCGCTTCGCTATTGCTTAATGTTTAATGTTTATAGATGTTAAGTTCTCTAAATTAAATAACTTAGATTTAACTCAAATACAAGATTATGTTATAAATTAGAAGAAAAAACATTAAGCAAATACGAACTTATATTTAGAATTAGATTTGCTAGATTTAATTAAGATCTAGTTAAGATTTAATTCAAATACAAAATTATGCTATAAATTAGAAGAAAAGACATTGAGCAAATACGAACTTATATTTAGAATTAGATTTACTAAGTTTAATTAAAATTTAATTAAGATTTGACTCAAATATAAAATTATGCTATAAATTAGAAGAAGAAAAGACATTGAACAAGTACGAACTTATATTTAAAATTAGGATTGTTAGATTTAATCGAGATTTAACTTAGATACAAGATTATGCTATAAATCAATTGAGAAAACATTAGATAAACACGAACTTATATTTAGAACTAGATTTGTTAAATTTAATCAAAATCTAGTTTTAGATTACAAGGTCACAAGATAAGCGCGTAAATTAAAAAAAGCTTAATAACGATTTTATTGCATTTAATTGTGAAAACTTTGTGTTACTTTATTTTAAATATACTCATATTATTATTAGATTTCTTGCATATTCTTGATATTAATAAGCGCATTTATAGAAATATTATTTTATTTAGTAGCTTTAATTCTTGATTTTTTCTTGACATTTACGATCTTGAATCTATCGACAATAAAGTCGAAATTTATTTTTTATTTCTTGTTTATTATGCGTTCAATTCTCGTTATCGCATAAAACACATAATAAAATACTCTATTAATGTTGTCTTAATAATGAGCGAACTTAAAAATTTATTTGTTCGACTTCGAATTAATAATAAATTTAAATATAGCAACAATTGTTGTTCGCTAAAAATTTAACATTGTTTTTATAAGACTCGTTACATCGATAAATGTATTTAATTAATTATAAACTAAAATATTGTTAATTTTTACATTTTTCTTAAGCATAAACGTGTCAACAATTACGTTGCACTTTGCTTAACTATTGTAACTCATTTGTGTACGTCAACTTAATATAAAACATTTACAAAGAAATTATATAAAAGAAGTTAATATTAATTGATTACAAAGTGTATCGAACGCTATGCTCAATTTATAAAATAGTAGATATTTCGACTCTTATAAATGAAAGAGCTAAGTTAAAACATCGATTTACGCATTTTATTATTAGTGTTATTTCGAAAAACAAAAACATAATAAACATTAAAGCGTCAAAATGTAACTCATGAAACAATTTAATAATTTTTAATTTTAAGACGTTCTAAATAAGACGTAAATAAAAATTTGTTAAAAAGCAATAATTTCTTGTTCGATTAATAATTAAGTTTATAAACACACTCTTTACTTTAACGTTCGTTTATTTTATCTTTTATTTAAGAGAATTAATATTGCGTTCGATTACGAACGATACATTGTTATAAACGTAAAGCAAGCTAATTTCTTTATAAACTCTTTCGAAGTTTAATGTTATTAATTTCTTCAAATGTTATCGAAAATAAATTTGTTTGTAACAATTTTAATTTTAAATAAATTGCAATTCTTTAAATTGTCGTAAGCGTACACTTTTTTACTTGATTATCAATTATCTATAATTAGTATAAAATTGTTTAAGAATAAATTAAGAACAATTTTTAATACAATCTTTTAAACTTGATTAAGTAATTTTTAAATTAATAATTCTTTTTGTAACATTAAATAATAACGCGAAGCACAATCTTCGCAAAGAATTAATTAAATATAATTGTTTCTCTTTTAATTTTTTTGTTAATAATTACTTAATATTTTTCAATAGTTTTCTTTATTGTTTTTATTATAATTAACTAAGAAACGTAATGCAAATGCTTCGAGACTTTAATACGCTTAAGAGCTCGCAATATTATTGTAGTTAGCGACAATAGTAAAAACAAAATGTTGATTAATTTTAAATAGAAGCGTTTGTTAAGATCGAAACTTCAATTTGTTATTTTTTATTTGTCGTTAAATTTTTTAAATTCTTTTTTCGAAATCTTGACGTTGTAAAATTTATTAATATTGAAAAAGTTATAAAGAAAACAATTAATTTATTGTGTCTTTTTCGTTCTTCTTGTATTTTTCTACAAGAAGTAACTATAAATATTAATAATTTTGTTGTAAATATAAAATCTTTAGAAGCTCTAAATAATTTATTGTTATAACGTAGTGTCAAAAATTATATTGTAATGCTTGTTAAGATTAAAATTTCTTTTTATTTAAAATAATTAATCGCTAAGCTTTTAAATAAATAAATATAAAAATCTTGAATTATTTAAAGTCGATTTTTTGATTTAATTAAAAGTTTTATTTTAAGTTTTCTAAACAATTTATAAAGATGTAAAAGCGTAATATCTAGCTTTGCTAAATTGATAATCTTAATAATGATTCGATGTTAATTGTTAATATTGATGTTTAAAACTATAAATAAAATTGATTTTTTAATAAAACAATAATTATAATAATTAAAGTCGAGTTCGCACAAATAAACGTTTAATTAAATATTAAAAGTATTAATCAAAAAACAAGTAAAGATCTTGAATACTTAGTAGAAACAATAACGATAAATAACGAACTTCGTTTTTTATTCGAATAAAATATTTTTTAATTAACGCTATAGATAAATTTGAAGAACAACAATAGCGATTACTTCGATTATCTATAAATAGATATCGTTAATCTTTATATTATTAATTAAACTAACATGTGTTATTTTCTTTAAATTTATTTCGTCTTTTACAAAAACGTTATAAAGATTTTAAATGCTTACATGTACTCTAGTTATAAATTAGATAATCAAACATTATTAATAAAGATAAGCAACAATATATTTAATAATAATTATATAACTTTTTAATCAATTTTTGCAAAAATTTGTTTTATAAAATGTGTAATGCGCTCTTATGTATCGTTGACAAAATGTTTATAAAGTTAATAAACTTGCGTCGTTTTATCTTTAATAATTAAGTTAATCTTAATGCGCAAGCAAAAAAGTAATGTTTTGATTTAACGTATAAATCTTTGTTTTGCGCTTTATCGTTCTTGTTTTTCTTAATTTTCTTAATACTTTTGTTCTTTTACTTCGTGTCTAACGATACAACAAAAACAATTTTTATTTTATTTTTATAATTTCGATTGTAGTTTTGAACTTGAATTTAATTGTCGTTTCAATTATTCAAGATATTGTTAACAACATTTCTTGATATATTTTTTGCTTAACTCTCTTAAATAGAGACAAAATAATTGTTAACTATTTTTTGTTTAAAAGTTTAAAAATTTAGAGATAAACAACTTCGAGTTTAGAACAATGCAACGTTAGTTTTAAAAACGTAAGATAAAAAGAATGTTATAATATATTAATCAATTTTATTATTATTTTGCGATAATTTGGCTAAACAATATAACAAGATTTTCGTTAATTTAAAGACGTCAAAAGAAAAAAAATCGAACAAATTATTTTTAAAATTAACATCAATTAAATATTTTTGCGCTTTTTCTATTTTTCGAGTAGACTATAATACAAAAGCGAGAGATTAATTTACTTGTATTGTCTTATAATTATTATTAAATTTTAATATAATTTCGATATATACATTAATCGTAACGATCTCGTTGCGCAAATTATTGTTCTTAAATAAAACAATAAAATTATTTAATATTTAATATTTTAAAATTTAATTAATTTTGTCGCAAAAAATATTGCGCATTTGAAATCGAATTTAAAGAGAATTTAAACAAAAATTGCTAAATTGCGAACAAATTCTAAATATAATTGTGAAGAGCTATTTAATTCTAAGCTAATACGAAAGTATAAATGATTTTATTCGAAGTAAAATGCAATTAATTGTGAACTCGCTTAACGCGAACTTAAAGACGAACAAATAAAAAAAAACGAAATAAAAAAGAAAACTAAAACTGAAAAAAAACGAAAAAAAACGAAAAAGAAATTTGTTAATAAAAAAATGTTTTTAAAGATTAACGTTGTAATTTTATTTTTTTATTCTCTTTGCGAACTCTTCTCTTATTACGACTTTAACATCGAAATTATTAACGTAAGTAATTGTATCTTTATTAAGACGTTTAATGAATATAAAGTATTTAAGAATTTTTATAAGATTCTAAGATTTTTGTTACAAAATACGAACGAAATTTACGCACTTTAATTCAAATGTTATTTTAAAGTAAACGTTGTTTTTTTAGACTTTAAAAGAACATTATTTTGTTAAACAAGCTTTAATGCTTAAGTACAAAATCGCTTAACAATATACTTGTAAAATAAAATAAAAACTCGCTTAACAAATGCTTTAATTCAAATATATATATTATTCTTGTTAACGAAGTCAAGAATTATCACAAATAATATTATAATAAATTGTTAATAAATAATGTTTTAAAAAATGTAATAACAAGAAAAGTATAAACAAATTATAAATATTAAAATTATAAATAAATAATTGTAAACTTATTAAGACAAAATGCATGCGCATTAAAGTTAGCGCAAAAATAGCAATTTACAATTTAAGTGTTAACTTGTTGCAAAACGTCGAATGTCAATAAAGTAACAACATTAAGAAACTCGCTATTTATTATAAGTTTTCTTAGAATTGACGCAAATAATAAAGACTTTAAAATAGATGTTAGATATTAAGAAATTAAGTTATAAAAAACATTTAAATAACAAATTAAAACAAAAATATATTTACAAAAATACATTAACACACTAGAACGCGAAATAAATAATCGAAATTAAATTGATCAAGATTCAATCTAAATTTAATTTAGATTTTGATCATAAATAAAAAATACTTACGAGATAATATTAATTCAAATAGCAAATTTAGATTTTTTAAAGAATTTAATTAAAATTATTAAGACAATATGTAAATTTAAGTGTTTATAAATGCTCGAAGATCGTATATTTGAATTTCGAAAAACGCATTATAAACGTAAATCTTTTTGAAATTAAAAAAGATTAATTTTAAATATTAAAAAAATCGCATTTCTTATTGTTAAAGCTACTATTTAAGCGATAAAGTTTTAATGTTTAGTTTTTAGAATTATTTTACTAAATTGTATTCGAATTTCTTTTTGCTAATTTAACGTAATTTTAATGATATAATTTATCTTATAAATATATTTAAAACGTGACGTTTAATAGTGAGTCTTATTTACGATTACATTGTGAACGAAGAAAGCTTAAAGTAACAATATCGAACATAATTAATAAAATCAATTATTATTGTTTAAGTTAAAGAGAACACATCTACTTTATTTTGAATTAACTTTTATTTTTTTTAGATTTTTAACTTCTTTTGTAAATTAATAGACGCATTCGTTATATTATTAATTTTATTAACATTCTTGTTTTTTCGACTCTTTATTGCACTCATCGTTTTGAACGTCTTAGCAATAAAGTTTGTTTTAGCTTTTTGTTTTTGATTAATTACGCGTTCGATTCTCGTTTTCGCATAAATAATGTAGTAAGTTATCTAATTAATGTTATCTTAACAATAAATGCGTTTAAATATTTGCTTATTAAGCTTAAGATTGTAAAGTAACTCGCATAAAATAATTATCGTAGTTTGCTACAAATTTAAGCTTGTTCTTATAATTTTAGTTATTTTAATAAGAACATTCGACTAACTTTGATATAAAAGCTTTTTAATTTTTACGTCTTTCTTTAACATATAAAATTAAAAAACCTTCGATTGTAAAAAATAAAAAAATTAAGATAAGACATCGATTTACGCGTTTTATTACAAGAGTTATCTTAAAGAAAGAGAACATTATAAGACTTAAAGTATTAAAATGTCTTTTAAGAAGCATTTTAATTGCGTTAAGTTTTAATGCGTTACGAATAATTCGTAAATAGAAGTTCGTCAAAGAACACTTATTTCTTAGTCGATTAATAATTAAATTTATGCAAATTTTTTCGACGTTTGCATTAATTTACTTTATTATGTTTTTAAGAACAATAAAGACGATAAAGATTAAATACAAAAAATTATTATAAACGCGAAGAAAATAAGTTGCGTTAAAAACGCTCTTAATTTTTAACAATTTTAATTTCGTTAAATGCTATCGAAGATAAACTTAAATGTGTTAATTTTAATCTTATTTAATTTGCAAGTTTTTAAGTTGTTTTATTTTCGTCTTAAATTAAAAGTCGATCATTGAATTGTATATTACAAGATGCTTTTTTAAAAAATTTGCAATAATTAATAATCGTATAAGATTTTTAAAATTTACAAGACATTCTTTGCTAAATTAGTCGCGCTAACCCGGAAATGTCACGTGCAAATGCTAAGACTTGAGTCAAAAAAAATCGAGAAATTGAATCGCTCAAAGTAGTTTAGTCGATTACTATAAGTAATTTAGCGCGAAGCGCGCTAAACTACTTTGAGCGATTCGATTCCAAAAAATCTTCGCGACTTGATCTTGGCGTCGAGTCGAACTAGAGAAGTAATATTATAATTTAACTTGACAATTAGTTTATTCTTTGCTTTAAAGACTTTTATTCTAACGTTAAATTAAAACATAAAATAAAAGCTTTACGAAAACTTAAACTACTTCGTTTGCTTCTTTCGTTAATTTTTTCGTCTTAACATTTTGATATCTTTTAATGATTTTCTTTATAAATTATAAATCGATTAATCAAAAATTATAATAAAAATGTTCGAAAAAATTTTAAGACTTAAAGCTTGCAATTTCAAGAGAAACTACAATATTAATAGAGTCGAAACTAATAATTGTTTTTAACAAAGTTGCAAATTAAAATTAATGTATTAATTTAACGTTCTTTATAAAATCGATTATTTTAATAGTTTTCTTCAAAAATTCTTTACATTATGCGATTCGTTAATTATAAAAAATTCATAATGTAAACGAACAATTTTCTTTGTCTTTATAATTGTTTCTTTCTTTTTCTAAAAGTTGTATATATGTAATTTCGTAAATTTGTTTTTTAGATGCGACTTTTATAAGTTCTAGATCGTCAACAATCAAATAAAGATACTTGTCGAAAATAAAGTTTTATATTAATTTAATTAATTAATAAACGTTCGTTTTAATAACTTGATGTTAAAATCTTAAACGATCTTAAATTTGTTTTTTAACATTTGCAATAATTGCACGTCGAAATTCTTAAAAAGTTCGTAAAGTTCTATAAGTGTAATATTAAAATTTTTGAGATTAAAAAACTTAATTATAGCTTGATGTTAACTATTAATGTTAATTCTTAAAACAAAAAAGATAGTAAAATCGTTAACGAGACAAATTTCGTGAAACTCGAAATTCGATTAACAAAGATATACGTTTAATTAAAAGTAAAAAGTGTTTATTAAAAAACAAAGAAAGAACTTCGATACTTTAAGAGAACAATAAAGACGAACAATAAACTTTTGCTTTTACTTACTTCGAATTTTCTATTATCGAAATTATAACTAATATCGAAAAATAATAGCAATAATAATCTTTACAATTTGCACGTAAGCATTGTTAATCTTTAAGTTGTTCGTTAAACTAATAAAAATTATTTTTTCTAAATTTATTTCGTCTTTTACGAGTTCTTTATATAGATTATTTTTATTTGCGTTAACTATCGCAATAAAAAAAGCGATCAATTATTATTAATAAAATATAAATAATAGCATATTCGACAAGTAATACTTGATTTTATTGTTAATTATAATTAAAACTATAGACACAAATTAAGCAACGCGTAATCAAACATTATTAATTAGATGTTCGCATAACTAGAAATCTTAAATCGCTTTAAATTAAAGATTTGCGTTAATTTTTATATACGAACGAGAAAACAATATATTAATTTAACGTTTATATTCTTAAGTTGATTATTGTTTTTTTTAATATTTTTGTCCTGCAAATTCTTATTATTTGATTTCGACTTTTTAACATCAATAATCTTTACTTTCGTATTAATTTCTTCAATTAAAAACTTAAATTTAAATAATTAATTTTTCTTCTTGTTTAAGATATCGCTAATTATCTTTTTTTTTACATTGTTTTTTTTTATTTTCTTTAATAAAAATAAAGAGATCGTTAACTTTTTTTTTTGTTAAGCTCTAAATGTTTAAACGTGAAGCGCTTCGAATCTAAAGCGATACAATGTTAATTTTAAGAATATAAAATATAAAGAATATTGTAACGTATTGATTAATTTTATTAATTTTCTTCAACGACTTTGCTAAACGATATAATAGAGTTTTCTTTAATTCGAAGACGTTAAAAGAAAAAAAATCGAACAAATTATTTTTAAAATTAACATTAATAAAAAGTCTTTGCGTTTCTTTTATTCTCTAATTAGATTATAATACAAAAGCGAGAAATTAATTCATCTATATTGTTTTATGTCTAAACTAGAATTCGAAAATAATTATTATTTATTCGTTAAGCTTGACGAACTTTATTGCGCAAGTTATCGTCTTCGATTAATTTATATAAATTCTTTAATGTAACATATATTAGAATTTGATTTATTTTGTTTATAAAAATGATGCGCATTTGCAATCGAACGACAAAAAAGCTTAAAAAAAAGTTGCTAAATTGCAAATTAATATCAAAGACAATTGTGAAAAGCTATTTAGTCGTAAGCTTGCATAAAAGTATAAATATCTTTATTTGAAACAAAATGCAATTAAATTCGAACTCGCTTAACACGAGCTATAAAACAAACTAATAAAGAGAAAACAAGACGAAAAAAAATAAAGAGACAAAAAAAGAGTTAAAAGAAGTAAAGAAGAAATCTATCGACGCAAAAAGCTTTTAAAGATTAGAGTTTTAATTTTATTTTTTTATTCTCTTTGCGAACTCTTCTTTTATTACGACTTTAACATCGAAATTATTGACGTAAATAATTGCATCTTTACTAAAACGTTCGATAAATATAAGATAATTAACAATTTTTATTGAATTTCAAAAATTTTCTTGCAAAATACGATTAATTTTTATTCGTTTCTAAATAAGTATTGTTTTAAAATAAAAATACGTTTAATACATTTCTAAAATAACATTGTGTTAACGAACAAGTTGTAAAACTTTGTTGAAGAAGTTCTTAATAACGTATAAGTAATCGAAAGAGTACGTTTTTTTCGCATACGTTTGCGTTCAAATTTTTAAAATTTTATTATAATTAAAATTAAAAACGAGTGAATAAAATATTATTGTGAGTTCTTAATAGATAAGTTTTTAATAGTTGAACTAATAAAAAAATAATAAGAAAGAAAGAAGCAAGCAATGACATTCAAGATTATTATTAGACTAATCGTCGAGTTAAGTTATAATATTACTTCTCTAGTTCGATTTGGCGCCAAGATTGGGTCGCGACGATTTTTTTAGAATCAAATCGCTCAAAGTAGTTTAGCGCGCTTCGCGCTAAACTACTTATAGTAATTAACTAAACTACTTTAAGCGATTCGATTTCTCGAATTTTTTTTGACTCGAGTCTTGGCATTTGCACGTGATATTTTCGGATTAGCGCGATTAGTCTAATTATTATCAAAAATTTAAGAGCTTATTGACGCAAAATACATGCGCGTCGAATTTAATTCAATAATAATAATTTACGACGCACTATTATGTGATTTGCATATTTGAGCAAAATCTTGATCAAATCTAAGTTAAATCTAAATTAATTTTCTAAATATAAAAACAAAAAAAAGATCGAATTGTCGAATTACGATATTTACATTAACAAAGAAATCGTTACATACATATAAATAGAGTTCGAGCAAATTAAGCTACGTAAAGCAAAATCTAGAAAGCGATAAATTAAATTATCGAATTATAAATCTATTTATTTGCGAAGAACATATTAGAACATGCATATAAGTTAAATCTAGACTAATTTAAGCTAATATAAGCAAGTTTTAATTCAAAAATAATTTATAAACGATATATATTTATAAAGAATTATTTAAAATGCGCGATGTAATAGTTAAGCGAAACAATCAGAATTGCAATATACATTACTAGAGTTACAACAAAAATTACATTTCGTAATACTAAATATATGTTTTAACGAGACAAAATAAATATAAACTATAAAGTTGTTAATAAAAGAATATCGCTATTGTAATTAAGAACTAGCTATTAATTGATCTTGAGTCATAATAGCGATATTTATATCTTGAAGTTAACGAGTCGCTTTTCCAAATTGTTAATGTTTCTTTGTAGATTGCGATTATGTAAAGATCGTTTCTTAATACGTAATACTTGTATATTCTTGTATTTATATAGTCTTAATACTTAAACTTAATGTTAACTCTTTTTGATACATTTACACACGTAGCGCTTTTAGTTCAAGACGTAGCGAAGACGTTGCTCTTGACAAAATTGAATTTTCTTATTGTTGTCTATTAAGATAGACGAAATTTCTTATCGTTTAGCTTCGAATGCGCAATTGAGCGTATATATAATTAAGATAAAAGACAATTGTGATCAATTAAAACACGTAATTTCAACGCAATCAATTTATGTACAATAGAAACTTCTAGCTTTCTATCTATGTAGTGTACGCGTATATAACTTTTTTCTAGCTTTTCTAAATTTATACGCATAGCGCTTCGAGACTTTCTTGTGATATTTTAAAACACGTTTCTTGTGATCGCGATGTAAGGCAATTATCGTAACAACAATCGACGCGTACGAGAAATAAATAATGATAATTATAGATAGTCTTGCGTGTTCTCGATTACACGTATCTTACTATACGTGAGAGATTCGAGATAATACTAGTAGTGATGATTGGTGTTGTTGTTGTCTTCGCGATTTGATCGATCGATTTGTCGTAACGATTGCATCGAACGCTTGCGAACGTCTTGCTTGTCGATGCTAAAAACATTTGACTCTGTCGAATATCGCAGTATTAACAAGTTCGTAGCTAGCATTACGTACAGGTAGTCCTCTCGCTAGTCCATCGATTACATTAACGCAATAAAATCTCATACTCTTACATATTGAGCGCAAGTTGACGAACATATTATGTTGTCTATCAATAGAAATTTTTAGACTACATAAACGTGCTATGCAGTGTTCCAAGCATTGCACCTAATTACAAAGTGCGTTTTTTGTAAAAAACCTACAAGCGACGATTCTTGAGACATCCAAGCCTTAATTGTCCAAACCCATGCGGATCATTGAGACGAGCGTCTCATCTCCCGAGCATTGGCGGCGTATCCAAGTCACGCTTTCGCGCAGCACTGGCAGCTCCACCGAGCTCTAAAGCCTTCGCACCGAGTCGCACAACAACCAGACTGACTCCGTTCTGCAACACCGCCTGATAGCCTTCCGTGAATCCCTTATCAGTCATATCCAGCATGGTTCTCGCCACGTCGTGCACAAATTCCCAAGAGACAGGGCTTAGTCGCTCGGTTGCGACGAACTCGAGGAATAGGTTCCCAAATTGGATGGTGAGATCCATGACTTCGTCTTCGGCTTCGTTCGCCGCCTGAACAGCGAATAACATGATGTCTTCGTAGAAGGTGCAAAGACCGGCTGCCGCAAGTTGGATGGGGAGAAATGTAAAAGTGGTCTGAAGGCGAAGGTCCCAACCCGAGCCGAGCTGGTAGCTAAGGTGGCTGCGTTTTTGCCAGGATTTTGCATTCGGCAAGCGAATCTTCCCCGCTGTCTGTAGGCCATGGAACATGTGCTGGTCGGCATCTGGTTTGAGGCTAATGTCATTGCGCTCAGCGAATCGAAGGACGTGGGCCGAGGACAAATTTTCGAACACCAGTGCTATGGCAAACGATTTCAGAAACCAGCCACGCATGGTGTAAGATCAGTTCGTCTGAAGGCTCTGGAACCCTTTTGTGGCTTACTCACTATGTTACAGTCCAAGGAACTTGACAGAAGCCTCCAAATATATCCTTTTCGCTCGTCGTGGAGGATCCATTCTGCTTGGTTCGACTTTGTCCTATGCCAATAGCATCGACATCGTTAATTGCGGCGGGACGAATCCGTTCCTTCGATACAACCATATGCCAACCACTCGTGGTGTGGAGTCTTTGTGTGTCTGAGCGGGCATGCCTGCAAAGAGTCCGAGCACTCGAAGATCCGAACACCATATCGAGACTGTTGCTGCGCATCCAAATTTAGAGACGGTCTGATCCTGCTTTGACAAGCTTTTCAAGGAACGCAAAGGATCTGTAAAGCATGAATTGCGGCCAACCGTCGGAAATTGAGATGTAGAAGCGTGAATTACATGTCGAATGGAAGGACTCTAGCCCAAGGACCAGTCTGTTTTGGGAGAGCCTGGAAAGAACTTCATCGTACGGGTTTGATCGCTATAAATGCGAAGTAATAGTACATGAGTCGTACAACAATGCGTTGGGCGTAATATGTAGCATTGATGGGATGTATATTTCTGGCCAAATTGTTCTCCGAGGTGGCCTATGCGTGTCGATGCGACCGCCCCCCAAACGCCGCGCTTAAGATAACGGCAATCAAGCACGGTCAAAGACCTGCCGCCAAAAGAAGTCCATAGCCGACACTAATAACAACTCCAAATGCTATGATGCTGCTTGGTATGCCACGAGTGAGGAAATGCTGGACACGCAGGTACCGATGGCCTGTTTCGTTCTCCAACATGATGGCGGCTGATCACCGAAGTCAGTTTGGCTTGCCATTGAAAGATTGAGCGTTGCTTACTCATATTCGGAAAACCACTGGTTGGAAGGCCCTATAGATTCGCTGAGCAAACAACCTCTTGCTTGGTCCACGTGGAAAGCTTACCATAGCAAGAGAGCACACTAATGCGCTGCCCATTACCAGAAGATTAGGATGAGGCTCGTCCATGCCCTGACCAACTTGATGAACTAGTGGTAAGATAATCAAGGCAGCCACAGTATGGCTGATGAACGTAGCAACGACTAAAATCAAAGTGCAGAATACGACTAGAACTCCATACAAGCTCATACCCTGAACCTTTTCAGTAATGCTGCCCGCGACTGTGTCCAAGAGGCCGGAGGAAGACACTGCTTTGCCGAGTGACAGACCGCCAGCGGCAAGAATAATAATTGTCCAGAGGAAGTTGTTGAAATCTTCTTTGGTGAGAATTCCAGTACCAAAGAACAGAACGATTGGGATGATAGCCACAACACCCATATCTCCAAAGACCTCTTCTAGCTGATGCGTTACGCACCAAAGAATTATAGTGACAACGGTGACAACGCTGATGAACCATTGGATACCTGTAAACTTGTCTTTCATGGGTCGTATGGGCACGATTATGGTACCTTTTCCAGGTTGGAATGTGGCTAGAAGCAGAAGCCAGATGAGGATGATGGATATGATACAGACAGGCAAGGCCACAAGGAACCACACGCCCCAGCTCGGCTCGGGTCGCATATTCTGAAGGGCAATGATGTTTTGTGGGGAAGCGATGGGCGAGGCTGCGCCGCCAACATTCGAGGCCAACGCGATGCCGAGTATCAGGGCCTTGGCGAAGTTTGAGTCTGCAGGCAGGTTTCGAAGGATTGGCTGAGATCAGTCATTAGTATCTGGCAAGCTGTCATAGGTGATACAGCATACCTGTATAATGGAGAAGCACAAGACCGGTGCCGCAACGTTGCTGATCCACATGCTCGCCACCAATGCAACGAACATGTTGGTGAGCAGGACCGTTCGCGGACGGGTGCCTGCTTTGCTCAAAACAAATGTTGCCATGAGCTTAGCAATCGAATACTTTGACAGTGCTGCAGCAATAGTAAAGCCACCCAGCAGCAGCATGATTACTGGAGTCCACATAGCCGAGAACACGTATGCCGTTGCTCTCTTTGTGTCTAGTCTGCGGTGCGTGTCATCGGATCGAACCACTTGTAGGATTACGGCCAAGAATGGTACAAGCATGGCTGTTACAAAGAGCGGTATAACCTATCGAGATGTTAGTTCAGGGCGCCAGATTCTCTACGATATTCACCTCTGTCGCCCACATTAGGCTAACTAAGATAACCAAGGCTAGACAATTCTGTTGTACCGGCTCATCCATGATTGGCACCACTAATAGAACAATGAAAATGGCGAGTACGATCATCAAAGTGAAGAACGTCGAGCTGAAAAGCCAACGGGGGCATGTGAGCCTGCCAACAGGAGTAACGACCTCTTTCGTCTCAAAGCCGTCAGGATCGTCGCCTTGTAACCGTGCTTTCGATGGATCATGGTCTCCTCCAAGCAAAGTCCTACGTATGCCCATGTTTGCAGCTTGTGCCTTTCGCTCGACGCCAATCATCTCGCGCCACACGGTGTTACGCTCCCATACTACATGCTCTCGAAGGTGTAATCGCAATTCTCTTCGAGCCGCGTTGATGTCTCCCTTCGAGACTACGTGAGCATACGATCCCTCAATCTTGGCAATGTTTTCGTCAAGATGTTGCGTGGTCTCTGGCCGAAACGGGTAGGCGGGATTGACGCGAAGTTTGAGGTACGTGCTCTTTATATTGCGATCCAGAGTCTTATCATACTTTTTGGAAGCTTTGGAGAATCCTGTCTTGTTGAGCTGAATGAAAGACTTCAATTCGCACAATGAAACGTAGAGGCTGATTATCCGCTTCTTCAGTGTCATACCCGACGCGACTAAGGCTGCGAAGGATTGATCGTTCCCATCTTCAAAGGCTTGGCTTGTTCTTCTCTTTGATGACGACCATTCTCTTGAGCTACGAAGGTCATCTACATTCCGTTCAGCATTGGCGGCATTCACATCGAACGTCTTTCTCCGCTCCTTGATCGATTCACTTTTCGTCAGATGCGCCATCTCATCCCCGTCATCATCGCTATCTCTGTCTTCATCCCGCTCATCTAGTGAAGCGCTCAATGTACTGGCCCGGCGGCGGCGGTTTCCAAAGCCAGCGAAATTGAGACTTTGGAACACGCTCCCATGACGCGGCCTTCCAGTCTTGCTGTGACCTCCTTCGGGTTGACCATCGAACTGGTCCAGATCAATGTTCTCCGTTTCAGCTTCATATGATTCTTCATCTCGCAATAGATCCCCAACTTCGCCGTAGATCTCTAGCTCTTTCAGCTCGTAGAAAGAGCATATCTTCTCGAGCTCGGCGTCGAGCGCCCGGCGGAAAATGACGTCCGGATCTTCGTCGCCGTCAATTAAGGGCGACGACTCGGCATCTTGCCCGGTATTAGACTGATTCATGTGTTTCTCAAGGGTGTAGATCCTGTTGATAAGTTGGTCAGTCATAGTGTCGCAGTAGGTATCTAATGTTGAGCCGAAGTAGCATAGGTGAAGGTAGGGAGGCTCACAGTTTCTTGAGATTGCTGTAGGAAATATAGTGACTGCTCCAGTCCGGAACAGCATTGAATTGGATGCTGTGAGAGAACTTCATTACTGGTGCTCGTTAGCAGACGGTGGAGCACTCGCCCCTGCCGTCAACAGCTGTTATGGCGACGAGAAGTTTCGGACGATCATATTTGGCTCGTAAATAGTAAAGTTCATGAGCGATATTGATATGTATGTCACCGTGCCCTGCGTGTAACTTAGTCTGCAGATGATCCGGTCATGCAAGCCTCAGAACATCCGTTGGGGAACGTGCAACGGGAAAGAAGTTGATTGGCCGGTTTTTTGGTGTCATCCACTCAATGCAAAGGGGTAGAGGCCCATAGAGCTACTTGATGGGTATTCGACAGCTGTTGCCAGTAGAGGTACTACGAATCATACATGTAACCTGCCTTATTACATGGAGTCGGACAGATAGGGAAGAGATGCTTGGCACTCGGAGATAAGCGATAGATGCCAATCAACCCTTTAGCGCTTTCACAACGGTTGTCGCCCCTTGGCCTTATTTTTAGATTCTCGACCCCATTATCTAAGTTTGTATGCAGATTACCTAAGAGCTCAAAACACATTAATTATTCACAATTCTTATTATCTAAAGTCTAAATACGATAATACATGCTAAAATCTAATGTTGCAATTATCTTATAGCATAATTTATCGCAGAATCGACTTCGTTATCAAATTCAAAGTCCTTAATCTTCTTTATAATTATTGAACTCTTATCGTTATTGTTAAAAAGATTGCTTGTATTACTAGAACAATATAGCGATAACAACAACGTATTTAAAGCAATTATAATTTACTTAATTTTTCTTGTTTAAAGACAAAATCTTTTTGACAACTTTGTTTGTTAATAGTTTGCAATCGTTTCGAATATTATTAGCAACATTTATAAGTATATCTAGACAAATTGACACTATATTGTGAAGAGAAGTAAGATATTAGCATATTTAATGTTATAATATTATGTCTCTTAAAGCGAGAGTTAATTAATTGAAAGAATGAACAATTTATAAACTCTTAAAGCAAACAACTTTGCATTGTTTAACAAGCAAATATAGTTAATTACACGACAAAGCAACTGATATTTTTCGACAAATTCTTATTCAAATTGACAACAAAATAACGATGCATAACGTACAAGTCTATTAAAACAAATATTAGATAATATTAGAACATTAGAAGAGATAATAGATATAGCGTGTTACTTATCTACATTGTAAACAACTATTTATTGTGTATTAATATCAAAAAGAATTATTTGTAACAAGACAAAATCTAAATTAACTACGTCAAAAGCACTTGCGAGGTGTTCGTGTGTTGCAAACACTCGCGAGAAGTAGTATATATAGGAAGGTTACAATTATCTCCCCTCCCAAGAATTTCGTCCCGAGATTCAGGATTATTTTAGGGTTCACCCAGGGTTACGCCAGGGTTACCGAAAAATTCTTGGTGTGTTGCGCACTCAGAGGCCACTTTGAAGACATGATGCTTAGCACGTGCATTTTCTCTTGTCGCGTTCGACTAGCACTATCACGTGTTACACTTAGAGATCGCGCACGACATTTTGCTCACGCCAAACGAACACACTCACGTCTCGCTTCATGCGACGACGTGACATGCGATCTAGACTACTAGGTCTCTCGCGCAAGACATACAACGTCAAACTTTTGCGTTCACGATCGTCTAACTTATAGTTATAGAAGGAATTGATCTTAAGATCTAGACGTGATGCGTTGCATTAAGTCGAAGCACAAGCGCGAACACTATTGTAATAGAACAAAATCTAAATCAATTGCGCCAAAAGCACTTGCGAGATGTTCGCGCGTTGCAAACATTCGCGAAAAGTAATATATATAGGAAGATTACATTATTACAACGACAAGAAGCTTTATCAATAAATTATTAATAAATTTTTGCTCTATTGCAACGTCTATTTAGAGTCGCAAAGTATAATCTACTTAAATAATATCTTTATTTATATAAATGCTCGCATACGATAGATAATCGAAACGAAGAAATATTTAATTTGTTATTTATTTTCGTATTTATTAAATTACAGTTTTATCGAATTTATATTTAGTATTTTTAAGATTTGAATGCAACAATATTAACAAAGTTTGCGATCTTAATTTTAAGACGATTTCGAAAACTTTTTGCAATACATTGTTAACGTATTCGAATATAATAGATTTGCGAAGAAGTATTACAAATATATATGCAACAAATAATATAAATTTAAGAATAATTACAAGACTTTACAAAGAGATCTAAATATTTAATCTAGACAAAAGCAATAATATTAAAGAAGATACATCAAATTGCATATAAAACAGGCGTTAAATTTAATATATTCTTGTTCTATTAATAGACAAAACAATCTAGTTTAAGAGTGTAAACAATATTTAAACTAGCACTTAATATAGCAATGCAATAGATCTTTTTATTGACCAATATATTCTTTTTCTCGTATGTCAAATAAGATAAAGCTTATCTTTACATCAAAATAATTGCAAAATCTATGCTCTTCTTGTGTTGCTAATAGAAATAATATTTTAGTAGATTTATATTTCGAATTAGTATCTTTTCTTTTGTAAGTGCTATTGCGATTAATGCGTTTATATAAATTTATTAATTACGACAATATTTACATTTTTGTCTATATAGACAAGCAATACGTTGTCGATTAAACTTTATTAGATGCTATTGTTTCTATTAATAAATGCTATAACTCTCTTAAGATTTGCACGAGAACAAGATTCTTTTTAGATAATAAGCGAAATTAATTCTTGCAAGATGTAAGAGATGCAAATATATCGAATATATCTATCTAATTAGCATTTATTTCTAACGATTTAATAGTTAGTAAATACGTTTAATAACAATATTAAGTATATCGACTAATTATTGAGTTGTTTTTGCTATCGTAGATGTTCTTTAGACAAGTAGTACGTCGACGATTCGAAATTGTCAAATATTGCTAATTTAATTGATATAATACTATAGATATTTTAATATTTGTATCGAAACAAAGCGTATTTTAGATAATAAGCGAGAATAATTTTTGCGAGATATAGAAGATGTAAGAATTGCAAATTGAATTGCTATCTATTTATTTTTATTTTGCATGTAGAGATAAAGTTTGCATTTATATCAAAAATAAACTAAAAACAAGTATATTCTTATAGAATATAAGAAGATGCAATCAACAAATTAAAATGTTAAAATTATCTTAATAGAAGTTTCAAATTGATTTCGAAAACGCGTTTAATTTAACATCTAATTAGATATTATTCTTCTACTTATTCTTCTTCTTCTCGTTCTAATTATGCTTGTTGTATTTATTTTTTGTGTTCTTCTTATTATCGTTCTTCGCAAGCAATTCAAAAGACAATTTAAAAGACAATTTAGAAGTTAAGACAAAAGACAAAGCAATAGACAAAGTAGTAGACGAGTTTCGTTTACAAATGTTGCGTTAATTATGTTGTCAAATTATTTGTAACAATTTATATATAATTTTGAATTAATAAAGATTTGCTTTAAAGTTAGTAATTAAGAGATTAAGCAATTTTAAATCAATAGCTACTTAATATTGACGTAAGTGCTCGTCTTTTATTACTATGTAATTCTTTAACTTAAACATTTGTCTTCTTATAACATTTTTAGTCTTAATAAAATAGACATAATTTTTTGAATAATTTGTAACTATCTTTTAATTATAAAATCTTGTTATAATCTTTCTCTTCTTTGTCTTTGAATTAATAGAATTGCTAAATTAATTTGTAAGCGAAGAATATTAATATTGTGCTAACATTAAAGCAACAATAAAAGTAGCGAACGCTTTAGAAAGAGACAAAGCAAACGTAAAAGTTATTATTGATTAAAATGGATAAACGAATTGCTATTGCAACATTATTAATATTTTTATTAATAAATGCAAACAAGTAAATTGAGAAGCTACAATAGAAGAAGTTTTAAAGCGTTGTTCTTTATCGATTATGTTATCTATTAACTCGACAAGACTATTAGTTACATTTAGATAAACAATATCGATTGTCGTCTTAATTGATTTTTCAAGAAATTTAGTACTTGATTTTCGTTTAGTTTGAGCAATTGTTGTTCGACTAATAGATAATATAGATTTATTTCTTTACTTTAGAAGATTACAAAGTAAAAAGAAAAAAGCATTAACAAAGACGTACTTTGCTTCGCTAAATATATAATTAACTTATTACTTTATTTGCGAATTTGTAAATTTATAGTAACGATTATTATTTATCTAGCATATGTCGTATTTGTTAGAGCGAACGTTACTATTGTATTGTTATTTTTTTATCAAGATTTTGCAATAGTTGTCGAAATGTTTGTTGCAATTTCGTCTTTTTGTTATTTGCTTCTTCTATTGTACAATTCGAGTTCAATAACAATATAATAATTTTGAACAAGAGCGTCGATTAACAATAGATAGAGTTATAGACTAATTGTTATTGTCTCGATTAAGTTTATCAATGGTCTTAACAACGATCTTTAGTTTATAATTAGAAAATCGTTGTTATTTTAACATTAGTATTAATTCTATTTTATTGCGTTAAACATTTGTTAAAATGCGTAACAACGTTATCTTCTATATTTTGCTTCTATTATTATCGAATATAATGTTAATAATAATAGAAATCAAATTGTTAATGTGCTTTTCTAACATTTGCTTTTCTAGTTTTAACTTTAGAATCTTTGTATCAAATTGATTTTTTATCTAATCGCTAGTATTATTACTAAAGAATATCTTTTCGAATTATTTAATGCGAGAATTGAAGCAATTTACAACACGTAAAGAGATTTTGACGCAAAAAGAATATTTTTGTTCTAGTTACTTTTAATAACTATTTTCTTCTTGCTTCTTTTGTTTTTTATTTAAATTATTTGACGTCTCTATATTTCTTGTTCGAAGCAACAACAATACAAAAGTTTGTTTCTTTTGTTACTTTTTAAGAGCTTTACAAGCATTTGCCTAATTCTTGTTTGCTTCTATTATAGATCGACTAATTTCAACTCTCTTTATTACATTAGATAGATCTTATGTTATTCTTATTAACTTCGACGACTATATACGAGACAATTGCTAACTTATTCTATTCTTGTATCTCTTCTTTAAGATTAAGATTCGAATTGTACAACGTAACAATGTAGAAATTTAACGTAATTGTTGAATCGAATTTCAACTCGATCGAGTTAACTCGCTCAATCTTGATTCTAGAATTAGGCAAATTTTCTAGCTTAACAGAATAAGGCGAGCGAAGAATGCGCTTCGAATGTTTAATTCAATTTATTTAATTTTATCGACAAGATTAATATAAGATTAGATAAATAATAAAATACGTCTTATGTTTTGCATAGTTAAATGCATCAACAATTTGTGTTCGAAACTTAAGTAATAGATTTAAGCAATAAATTAGTAGAGACTTAACGTTGTTTAATTACGTTATATATATAGAGAGATAAAATTCGTGAAATTAATTTTGAAAGTCTAGAACACTAAAATCTAAGAATAAATGCTTGTTAAAAACTCAAGATAAAATCTAGTTACTATAACAATTAATTAAGCTTCGTTTGATATATGTTTTAACTAAGTTTCTCTCGCTATTTCTCTATTACGTTTGAGCTAAATTAATAGTTATTTTGTGTATTAATTTGTTGTCGTTTTGCAAATATCTTTTGTAAACAAATTAACGTACTTTAACTTAATTTGTTTATTATATATTGTTGTTAACTCTTCGCAAAAACAAATATAATTACTTAAAATATTAATCGATAATAATTTAAGTTTTGCTAATATGTTAACAATGTTAACTCTATTTGCGAGTAACTTGAGCTTCGATATTTTCTCGCATTATTGTTAACGTATAGACTGATCGTCGAACTAGGTTTCGATATTAACATTCTAACTCGACCTAGATACTTGATATTAATCTCTTGACTCGACTTGGAATTGACTCAAGTCAACGATTTTTTGACTCGACTTAATCGACTCGCCAAGCAATCGAAAATGACGTCAAAATGTTAAGATTTTCTATTTTTAAAAAAATTCGCATTATTTGAATTACTAAAAATAGTTTAAAAATAATAACGCACAAATAACGTACAAATGCATTATCTAAATGCATTACTATATAATATTATAAACAAATTAATTAAATTAATCAATTTAATTAAGTTGATTAATGCACTTTTTAAAAAATAATCTAAATTTTTCGAGTCTTGGCGAGTTGAGTCAAGTTATACGTTAAGTATTTCATATCTACTCTTTGACTCAACTCGAATACTTGAATCAAGATTTTTGACTTAAATCGAGTCTTGGCGAGTTGAGAACTTGACTCGAACTTGATGACCTAGTTCGACGCGACCAGTCTAATTAACGTAATCTTGAATCTTATTTATCAAAAATATTAAGAAAATATTAATAAGAAAATAAGTTTAAAGTTCTTTTAATGTATTAATTTGATCTTAACTTCTATTGCTATCTACTATTGCTATCGCATAAATAACGTTATTTAAATTATTTAATTCGATAAAAGACGTTTCGAATTTAAGTTATTGTTTAATTTCTTATTATTGTTTTTTAATTTTGTTACTTAAGTAATATTTAATAAAGATTTGTTGTTGTTAATTTTTTTAATATTTTAATTTAACTTTTTTGCAATAATTATTGACGACGTTTTGTTAATTGTCAATATTGCGTTTAGTAGCTAGCACAATAGTTGCTAAAGATTGTCTCTTTTTAGATTTAATAATAAGACGTCGATAATGTTTTAATTTTTAATATTATAAATAATTATTATTGTAATATTTCTTAAACTTTTAAATGTATTTTCGTTTGTCAATTAATAATTAACTTCGATTTTATAGAGAAACGTCAATTTTTTAAGCAATAGAAGACAACAATAGAATGCGAAACATTATTAATAAAGTAACGTACGTTATATATCAATTGTTTTTTAAACGAGTTAAGTAAAGTCTTAACATTAAAATATGTATTTGCTTTATTATAGATAATTTTATAGTATACATCAATTTAATCTCTAGCAATCTAAATGTTTTTTTATAACTTTTTTGTTCAAGTTATATTTAAAAGTTTCGCAATAACTTGTTGCTAATTTTCTAAATAATTATGTATTATATTGTAAGTTTTTTAAGCTTCGCATATCGTAAAATTCTAAGAAAAATTTAATATTTAAATAAGTTTTTCGAAAGATTTTAAAAGTATTATTATGTAACATATTTATTTTTATTTATTTTTTGTCAATTCTAGCATTCGAAACTTCGACTTCGCTTAAATATAAAGTTATTTATATATAAAATTCTTTATATTGTACGTTTGTTACAATATAGCATAAATATTGTTTTAACAAGTTTTAACATTTTAAATTATGCTTTTTATGTTTTTGCTTAATATATTTTTTGCTTAAAGTTCGCAAAAGACTTTGTATTAAACAATTGACGCATTAATTGCAATAGCAATAAGTCAAATTTAAAAATTATATTTGTTAGAATTTATAATAATAGAAGTTAGCAATTAATTTTATCTTGCGCAAAGTCTTTTTAAAAGATTTTTTTCTCTTAATTAAATTATTAAAATTCTTTTTTTTAAATTCGATAATAACATTTTTGTTTCGAATATATATTTTGAGTGTTTTTAATAAACTATTGATCGCAATTTGCATAACATAATTTATACAATTTATTATTTCGAACTTTAAATCTTAAATTATACTTTTGTTTCGCAAAGTCTTAATAAAAGCTTTTTGTAATATTTTGTTGTTGTTAATATTGTTTGCGATAATAGTTATTAGACGATTTTAAAAATTGTACTTTTTCAAGATACTATATATTACATTTGTTAATTACTTTTTTATATATTTACTTTTTAAAAACTTAAAAATTAGTAGAACTTCTTTATATTATCAATTTATATCAATAAAGTATATAATAACTTCTAGAAAAAAGAGATAATTCAAATTTAATCAATTGTCTAGAGCAATAAATACTTAAGTACTTATTTTTAAATTGTTAAAGATATTGCGTCTAATTAGATTTGCACACTTTCTAATTAATTTAGCAAACTTTGTACGTTTTAAAATAGTTATATTTGTTTATAAAAAGCAAACTAACTTGTCGAAGCTTTATTTTTTTAATCATCGAGAAAAGATATTAAGATTTAATATTATTTTTGCTAGTTAATTATTAAAGTCTTGTAAATTGTATTGCTTTATTTTTTTACATTTTATAAACTTTACTCTTTACAATTAAAAGTAAAATTTATGTTAACACATTAACTTAAATGTAAATAAAATATTATTAAAAAATAATAATAGAGTAATTATAAGAGCAAAAAGTTAATAGTTGATTGCAATAATAAAAATTAAATTCTAGAAATACAAGAGAAAAATAAGCAAAAATAAGTAAAAAAGTTTTGACTTATATTTTGCAAAAATTGCTCTATAATTCTTTGCAATAAATCTTTAAGCTTTTGATATTAATTATTGTCTTTTTTGTGTTATTTTATAATAGAAGTTTCTAAATTAATAAAAGTTAAATAAAGAAATATTTTTTCATAGTTTTTGCAAATAACTTTGAACATATTAATAGCGATGCAAGCAATCTTGTATTAATTGCTTCAAAGCTTAATTTTTTGAGCTTAACTATTCTATTAAAATTTTAAATGCTTTATTAATCTTAACTTTGTATCTTAATTCTAGAAAGTTTAATTTTATTATTACTTTTTAACATAAGATACTTTTTAATTGTTTATATAATTACGCTTTTATTATTAAGACGCAAAAGCTTATTAAATAAAGATTTTATCTAACGCTTGTTTTTTCAAATAAATAAGAAGAGATTTTAATAAGTTTTAATAACTTCTAGATTAAAAAGATTAAGTCGATAAAATATATCAAGAACGCTATTGTTGTTTGAATGCTTTTTTAAATCGAACAATGCATCTTAATCGAATTGCGAAAATTCTATAATTATAATAGAATGCTTTAGAGATAGCACGTAATATTAAAAGAAATAAAATAAAAAATAGTACAAATGTAAACGAAAATTGTCTCAATTATAAAAGAAATATTTAGAGACTAAAATAACTAATACTCTTATATTTAATTTAATAACGAGAAATTTTATTGCTAAATTTTATTATTGATTGTTGTTTTCTTTATGCAATTCGAAGTTCTATTATACGAAAAACAAAATAATTAATCAAGCAATAATAATCAAGTTTTTTTTAATTATTTTAACGAAAATTATACTTAATTGACAATCAATTTACTTAAAATAGACATCGATATATTGTTAGCAAATTTTGAAAAACAAAGTATTAATTTTGTAATTAAATTGCAAAAAGATATAAAAATTAATTTAATAAAAATTTACAAACGATACTTGCTTATTGTTAAATATTAAGAAATTTATTTTGAAGTAAGCAAAATCGATTAGAGTAAAAGTAAAGTTACAACAATTATGTTAAACTATATAAGTTGTTATAATAAGTAATAGAAAACAACACAAGAACAACTCTTGTAATCTAATTTATATTGTAAACTTTCTATTAATTATTTTTTATCTTATTGTTAAATCTTTTTTTGCTTAAATTTTACTTAAAGTTTGCATAATTAAATTCGATAATTACGTTTAATTTATTTACTTTATTATATAACACAAGAAAGTTAAAATAGTTATAAGTTGTTTATGCATTATTAATATATTTTATTTTCTTGTTTAATATGCAATATTTTTTAGCATTTATTTAGAAAAGTGTTTCTTTCGAAAGCGCACTAAAGTTTCAAGATCTTAATATAACTTAAAAGCATAAAAAAAGCAATATTTACGTTAATTTGGCGTTTACAAATAGATTTTTTATTAAAATTGCGTCTTTCCCTTTAAATACAATGTCAAGAATCGAAAATTATACATTGTGCATTTCTTATTTGCGCAACAATAATTTTCGTAAATCGAACGTATTTTCTTGAACTTTTATAAGAATTGTTGCTTTTTACGTTTATAAATAGTTATTAGCTAGTAAAAACGTTATTTAATACAATGTACTTATTGTAAGACTATGTACGAACGTGTGATAAGACGTTGTTACATCGACGTACTAAAGACGAGACTACGTAGTATGTAGAATTGCAATTCATAAAGACATTAATTCGTGAAAATTTTAAGAGAAAATTCTTAAAAAGAAAACTTTACACGATGTTAAGTCGCCACTACGATAACTTAACACTAATGACGTGTTCGTTAATTATAAAGAGTTAGCATCATAATTGTCTCTCTTTTTTGAATTTTAGTTCTTAAGATTAATGTGTTATGGCGACGTTTTACTTGCGCGATTTCTTTAATCTTTTATTGAGTTCTCTTTAAAACTTTTTTCTAATTCATATATTTTCTTGTTAGAGTTGCGAGACGTTTATAAAAGAAATTTTTTAATTTCTTTCTTCATTTTTTTTAGACATTCGAGAGAAAATTAAGAAGCGATGATAACTTCTCTTGTATACTATTGCGAGACTCTATGTTGCTCGTTTTAAGCATCTTATTGTGTGTTAACTTTAAATCAACGAACGAAAAGATCTTTTGTTTTTCTGTTTCAAAGCGTAAATACGTTTTTAATCGCTATGTCGTTGCGTCGTTATCGCGATAAATATTTAACAATAATGTATCGCAATTTATTTTAATTTCATGAACTCTAAGTTTAGCTTAACTTATTATTTGAATAAATTATCTTAATTTTTTTTGTTTAATTTAATTAAGTTAGCGCAATTGATTTGCAAGTAATATTTATTAATAACATTATTATAATTTCTTTCTTTTTATATTACTTTTCGATTTATAAGTAATTAATAAATACGACGTTCTTTAGATTGTTCTAATGTTAACAATAATATTGCGCACAAATCTCGCATTTAATATAAGTTTTTTTAGTTATTTTAACTTGTCGCAATTTCTTTTCGATAAAAATGATCGTAAATTTTTATTAATTTTTCGTTATTATAGTAGCGAATCAATTACGTAAGTGATGCTTTAGCAAGATTTTATTGTAAGTAAAATTAATAAAAACAACAATATTAATCGAAATAATTTTTTTTGCTTTTTTCGTTTGTGCGCAAACGCAACGTTTTTTTCTTTTGTATCTTTATTGCTTGCGATATCTTGTTCGCATTAATAAAAATATTAATTATTGAATATGTTTTAACTTTTGTTTGCTTTGCGATTTAATAACATATAATGTATTAAACGAAAGAATATTCGTTGTAAATATTGCGCTTCAAAACGCAAAATCGTAAATTATTTATATGCTTCTATATTTAATTTAACTCGTTAATGTGTTCTTATTGTCACTTAATATATTAAACGAGTTAACATTTTGTTAGAGTTTAGCATGCGAATCTTTAATTAAAAAATAATGCTAAAATTAATAAAATTGCGTTTGTTTCGCAAATGCGACGTTGTCTTACTATTATATACGCATAACAACGAAAAAACAAATCGATTTCGCATTCGATTTATAAGAATTTTCTAATTAATATTAATGTTAAACTAAATTATTTATGCGATATTTAGCAAGAGATGTTTGACGTAATGCGTTATAGAGCAAATTTTAATGCTTTTTTTTTAAAGAAATTAAACAAAAACGATAAATTCGTATTTAACGATATTGTTGCAAACGATAAACTTAAGAATTCGTAAATCTTGCGTAACTTAATAATTTCATTAAGAACAATATTATTTGTTTCGTTCTTATTAATTAAATCTCTTTAAAGAAGATAGATTGATCGTTGAGTTAAATTTCGATATTAACATTTTGACTTAACTTAAATACTCGATATCAACCTCTTAATTCGACTTGGAATCGACTTGAATCAACAATTTTTTAACTTAATTCGATCGACTCGCCAAGCAATCAAAAATGACGTCAAAATGTCAAGATTTTCTATTTTTAAAAAAATTCGCATTATTTGAATTACTAAAAATAGTTTAAAAATAATAACGCATAAATAACGTACAAATGCATTATCTAAATGCATTACTATATAATATTATAAACAAATTAATTAAATTAATCAATTTAATTAAGTTAATTAATGCACTTTTTTAAAAATAATCTAAATTTTTCGAGTCTTGACGAGTTGAACTAGGTTATACGCTAAGTACTTTATATCTATCCTTTGATTTAACTCGAATACTTGGGTTAAGATTTTTGACCTAAATCGAGTCTTGGCGAGCTAGGAACTTGGCTCGAACTTGATGACTTAACTCGACGCGATTAGTCTAAGAGAAGAGCGATATAAATGTTTAAATAAGATTTTTCTTATATCTTATAGTTGTTTTAACAACTTATATGTTAAATTTAATTATGTCGAATTACTTATTATTAAACAAAATCATTCAAGATAAGCAACTTCTTTGTTCAATAATATAAAAATTAACAATTAGAAGATCGAATTTTATTTATATTTTCTCGCGAATATTATATTTTCGCAACTCTTGCGTAGAATTTATGCTTAAAAAATTATCGTTTAAGATATTTTTTCATTATACTTAAGACAATAAAATTAATTACATTTTAAAAGATTGCGTTTTTTATTTTTGTTATTAATAATTTTCTTTTGCAACGTTCGTACATTATTAAAGATAATTAAGCAACAATAATTGAAAAATTAATTAAAAAAAATACGCATAATTAATCGTAAATAAAACGTTAAATCTTGCATTAAATAATACGCGTACAAGAGTTTTTTATTGACGAAAATTAAGTGACGAAAGCAATTAAATTTGAGTGCATTTTATATCGCATTTTTATAACTTTTAATGTTTAATTAAATTATTAAGAGAATTATAACATTATTTATACGCATTATTTGTGTTATTGCTATGTTTTAAGTGTGTATAATAGCATTAAATCTTACTTTTTATTGTCGAAATCTTTTTTGCGAATACGAAATTTTAATTTTCTTATTTTCGCAATTAATCTTTTAAGAAATTTATGTGCATTGTATTTCTTAAGCTTTCGTCTTGTATTCGCAAAATAGTTTTTTAATATTTAATTATTTTTATATAATAAAAGTTCTTTTTATTAAATAAGATATTACGACTTGCTATATCTTGATTTATGATTAAAAATATCTTTCACTTTTTACTTCTTATTTTTGTTAATCAATATTATGTTTTTTAAGACAACGATATTTGAGTTACAATAATATAATTTTAATAATAAAACATAAAAGACAAAATAAATGCGTTATTTAATAAGAAGACGCAAATAATACGTTTGCGAATTAACGATGTTTTTAGTTTTAAACAATCTTGTAAACTTGTAAGACAACTTCTTTTTTAAACGAACGTCTAAAAGACTTTTAATAGAAAGTATAATTTTGTTATCGACTTAATATCTTTTTAAAGTAATTTTTTTATCGTAATTTTAAGCTTGCGTTTGTTGCGCAATTTATAAACAACTTATTAATTGATTGCGTTTATCTTATAAAGATTAAATTTATTTTTAAATAGCAAAAACATTTAAACAATTTTTGTCGTTCTAGTTGAATCAAAAATTTGTAACAAATTTGAACATTAATTTAAATAATAACATTTTAGTTAACGTATGCGATGCGTTATTATAAGTATATTAAATTAAAGCTAATAGCAAACTTTAATTGTTTTATTTATAATCGCAATAGCAACGCAAATAGTGTTTTAACGTCTAATTTTATCTTTTAATTTGCTTATTAATTTAAGAATAAAAAGCAATACTTAGCTTTCGTTTAATGCGTATACGATAATATATTGCAAATTAGTAGTCATTAATAAAGAGCAAATTACGATCGAAAATAATTTCACGAATTTTAAGATAAACAAGCAACATTGTTTTAAACAAGATATTAATTAAATCTTTCGTCGATTATATAAATTTAACGAGAATGTATAGAGATATTTTGAAGTATTAATTAATTAGAATTAGAATTGCGTTAAATATATTATTTTCGCAACAACTAGCAAGCAATTTCGTTATAAAGTTTATCAAAATTTTGATTTATAATTAAGCAAAAATAAAGAACAACGTCAACTTCTTGTAGAAACAATAATGCGAAATTTTATTTTGTTAACAAACATCGCAATCTTTGATATATATATTAATATTCGCAATCATTTTAATTAATAGAACTTTTTGCTTATAAGAATGCGTATTTTTTTAATTTTAAAGTATTTTATTAAAGCGTCATTATAATGCAAACGTAATAGCTCGCTTTTTAATAATGTTTAATTAAGAATCAAAACAATATAAAAAAAAAATACTATTTCTTTATAAATTAATTAATCTTTTTTCGCGTAAATTTGATTTAAGATTTGCAATATTATTTGCTTCTTAATTTTGAGCGCTATAAAAAATTTCTTTTCTAACTTTTTTATTTTAAACAATAACAAAAATAAGAGAGTTTTTAAATTGTTTTTCTTATTGTATGCGATGCGAACGTCGTTGTGACGCAATTGTTAAGTTATTGCACTTTGAGTTGTGTTTATAGCTTTTTTCTTTTTAAATTTATTAATTGTATTTTTCTTATTTAAAGCATTTTTATTAGAAAGTTCGATATTAATTTTATTTTTTTATTTTTGATACTTAAGTCTTAAATGCGTTCTTATTGCGTAATGTTAGCGTTTAACGAATGTCTCTCGTAAATATTGATGTTATCTTAATAGCAACGATAGTAATGTTCTTTAACTTATTTTGAAACGTAAATAGATAACTTTTATTATTTGATTTGCTCTTATAATTAAGACGTCAAAAGAATTTGTCAACTAAATTTGTTTTTTTTTGTGCGATATTTAATTTCGAAGTTGTATTTCGTTAACGAAAGTACTTATTAAGATTAACGACGATTTAGCGTCGTTATTTTTATAAAATATTGTAAATTATTATGATTCATTAATACAATAATTGAATAATAATTATTCTTTAAGTAGTGTTAATATTGCTTAAAGTTAATAATAATAACAAACAACTTTTAATTATAAATCTTGTATTAAGTCTTTGCGAAAATTATTTTTCTTAAATAAAATATTATCGAATGTTACGTCGTTTAATTGACTTTACTTATAAAATAAATTAATTGCGACAAAATTATCGTAATTGCGAATTTTAAAGCGTTTATTTTAACGCAAATGTAATTTTTTGAATTAAAGTAAATTAGCATAGACGTTTGCGTAAAGATCGTAATAAACTTTCGAAAAATCAAAATAATATCTTTGTTAAATATAAAAGAATTATTTTGTTTATCTTGTTTATCTTGTTTGCTATTTTTTAAAAATTTCGTCAAAGTTTAAGTAATCTTTGCATAGTATTTTACAAATTGTTAATAAAAGTTTACGAAACTTAAAAACACTTGAAGCTCACGTAGAGTAATAAGCTAAAATTATGTTTTAATAAAGTTAACTCGTTGTAAATTCATTAATACGTTATAATTATTTATAATGTATTTTAGAAATTTAATCAAGATTGTTATAAAAAAGCATTTAAATAGCTTTGCGTAAAGCTTATAAAAACGTAGTTTATCAAATACTTAACGTACGCAATTTTAGTATCTCTCTTGTATCTTAAACTAAATCAAAATGTTATTAAGATAAATTACACAAAAATGATTTATTGAATTTCTTAAGACTTTGTTAATCAAAATCTAAAAAATAATTAATGCGTTCGTTAATTTAAACGACATTATTACGTATTTAAAGTGTTTATATTGTATTTAAAAGATCGTCTTTTATTTATTGTCTTAGCGAATTCAAATTTAATAGTAATCGTTTTTTAAATCTAGTTTCGTGAAATACGTGACGCTCACTAAAAAATTTAGCGTTTTCTTTATAAGAGAAAGAAGATATTAATTCTTGATTGTAATCGCATTAAGATCGCGATAATCAACGCATAATTTTAAACTTTTATCGTTCTTTAACATAAAGAACATTAATATTTTGATTTAATTAATCGATTTACGAATTTTGCTTAAAGTCAAATTCTCTAAAAGATAATTACGTAGAACAATTAGCTTTCGTTCGAATAAAATATATAAAAAGTTATAAGACAATTTCTTTCTAAGAAGAAAATTGATTTTATAATTTTTCTCTTCGTACTTAGAGAGAATAAATGCATTTTTTAGATCAAAGATATTGTCGCAATTCTAAATGTTTTTAAATATAACGCACACTATTAACGTCTTATTAACGTCAAGATCGCAACAAATTAAAGCAAATATCAAAATTTATTTTTTAAATTTTAAAAAATTCTTTAGGAACTTAACGACAATAATATTTTTCGTAATTTAATAGCGTTAAAATTAATGTATATTAATCGACGTAATAATTAGCTTTTATTATTTAGAGAAAATTAACAATAATATTGTATACGATTTTATTAAATGCATAGAAAACTTGTTTTAATGTGTATTTTTATCTTTTATTGTCGCAAATCTTGATTTTTGCGACGTAAAATCTTATAGATTAAGTCTTTTAAATTGTAAAAGCTTTCGCTTTAATTGCGAATCGTTTAATTTTTTTTAAGTATTATGCTTTCGTTAGTTGTTTGTTAATGCAATTAATATGAACGTTCTTATTGAAAAAATCTTTTCGTTTGTGCTATTTTTTATCAACAAATATTAATAGCTTTATAAAAAGAATCTTTATCTTGTGTTTTTAATTCATAATTGCGACTATAATTTTTGCGAACTCATTTAGTTTTTCGAATTATTAAAAATCTCTTTAATAAAAAGATGTAATAACGACGCTTTTAAGACGTTTGTTTTAAAACTCTTTTAAAAGTTATTAATTGCATTGACTTGCGAGTTGTTTTTAACAAATTTAGAACATTTTTTTTAAATATGTTTTTTCTTGTTACAATTGTAATAAATGCGTTTTTCTCGCACATTTAAGTTAACTTTGTTAAAATTACGCAAAAAAAAATTCGTTGTACTTTTTTAACGATTTCTTGTTGTTAAGACGTTGCAAATCTTAGTTGTTAACGTAGTCTTTCTTAATTTATAACTATACGAATTTTCTTTAAAGTTATTGCGTAATCCCAAGAACAATTCTTGATTTAAAGTTTTGTTTTTAACATTAAATTAAAAGAATAAAGCGCTCTTTATGCTCTATATTAACGCAATAAGAGCGTCTCTTATCTTAAGAATCTAAGTCACATTGTTGATCTTTTTATGAAGATTTTTTTTTAAACGATGTAAAAGATAATTACGTCGTTGACGTTTAATGTATTCGTTAAGATTTGTTTTTAATGTCTTAATGTAAATTACGAAGTCGTTAACGCTTTAAAATTAATTTTGCTTAATTTTCTTATATTTGCGAGAGAAAACAAATCGATAATTTTTTAGATTTTTAATAAGATTAATTAGATATTGTGCGAATTGTTCTTAGTTTTATTTCTTTATTTTGTTCGTTCGCTTATTCTTATAATTTCTTTATTGTATCGTCGACGTATTGCGAAGATATTGTTAAACTTAACAAATCTTTAAGTTCTTTGTCAAAAATTAATTTTCATTAATTTCGAAGAAGTTTCTTGCATTTTAAGTTTGATTTCTTCATTCTTTGAAGTTCTTTTCGTGGTAAAGATTTAATTAAGTTAACGTTATGAAACAAACGAAACGCTATCTCTTTAACGCTAGTTCGTTAGTTTTATTATTAAAATGATCTTCGCGTAAACGATGCGAATTCGTCGCTTTAATTTCGTTCTTATAAAGTAGTTTTAAAAGAAGTTTGTTTCTTGCTTAAGTAATACGAAGCTTTCGCTTCGTTTAAAGTCTACGCTTCTTTACTTTCTCTTCAATTAAAAGCTTTTCGTAATTAATGTCTTCGTCGAATTGCGACAATTGTGTAGCGTCGTTATTTTACAAAAAAAATTCTTGTAATATGATGTAAATTTTCGTGATATTGTTGAAGACAAGTTAATTATTCGCATTTTTGTCGCTCTAAAAGCGCTAAAACGTCGTCTATTTTTTGTTCGTCTTCAAATTTCGCCTTATATTGCGTGTCGAATTGATTATTTTATCAAACAATTGTTTATAAAGATTAAGACGAATTAATACTATAAGACTATTTACAAACGTGTGACAAAACGTCGTTATATCGACGTATTAAAGACAAGACTACGTAGTATGTAGAATTGCAATTTATAAAGACATTAATTCGTAAGAATTTTGAGAAAAAATTCTTAGAGAGAAAATTTTGCACGATGTCAAGTTGTTATTATGATAACTTGACATTAATAACGTGTTCGTTGATCATTAAGAGCTAGCATCACACTTATGTTAAAATTTTAACTTGACATAACTTTAATAATTGACACAATTAAAATCTATTTTGAATTTTAATACTAGTTAATATGTTGTTAAAGTTAGAATTTAAATATAATTATTTAATAAAGATTGTAACGTCAAGTTATTACTTAAGATTTATTTGTTAAATTTTGTTTTTTCGACAATAGTTTTTTATCTTAATAATATAAGTTTTTGAGCAATAGATATTAGTGCTAGAAATATATGTAATTATACTATGTTATCTAGTAACATCTTAAGTGTTATTTATTCTTATATTAATTTCTCGATTACTATTTATTTAGAGCTTCTTATTTAACAAAGCAAACGTCGCATATAGTTAATAATATAATTGTTTATAAAGCTCAACGTTTAAATAAGAAATTTAAAGCAAAATTTAACAATTAAAGAGAACAAATTATTCTCTATTGTAAAAGAGTATTGTTTCTTGTAATAAATTACTAGAATTATAGACTTTGCTTAGCGTACAAAGTATTATTAGACAATATTTATTTACATTAATAACTTAAAGTAGATTTGTTATTTATTAATAATTATAATAGTATTAAGACAAATATTAATCTAAATAAAGCTAGCTTTTAGTTACTTGTTAATATTTTACGTTTTATTATTTATAATATTACGACTTATAACTCTCGCGATTGTTGTTTAAAACTTAATAGTTTAATAATATAATAACATATTAAGAGCTATTTGTTAGCGTCTCTTCTTGCAATTCTTACGTAATGCTTATTTAATAACTAATTATATCTAATTTTACGCACTTCGACGTCGAATTAAGAAAGATATAATAATTATTAATAAAAAGTATAAGTTATTTCTCAAGATTTTGTATAACAATACGTAATAATAATCAAAGTTATAGTTTTATTGCTAAATTCTATTGCTTTATGCGTTGTATCTCTTCTCTTATAAAGTAAAATTAAAAATTGTTAATATAATTTATTAGAGTTTGTTATAATTTAATTTTAAGTTTAATTAAAAATGCAACTACCAATATATAGCGACAAATCGTACTTTAATTGCGAAGCAAAAAAAATTAAAAATAGAAATAAGTAATGTCTATAACATTTAAATGTCAAGACAAGATATTAACAAATCTTATCTTTTTTATATATGTCGATTAATTTTAATCAATAATAATATTATTAATTATTGCGATATTCTAGAACAAGATGCGTTTAATTATTAAGATACTTAATTAAATACTTTATCAAATTTAACAATGAATTATAGCAAATCTAGTCTTTAATAAATAGATATAATTAAGAGACAAAATTAGAAATGTAATTGTTAACAACGTATTTGCACAATATATTAAATTATATTTTAATTGCATTTTTTTACAATGCGTTAACTTATTTTAAGATTTACTTAAATATCTAGCTTATTAAATTGTTCTTAACAATAAACTAGTAAATAAACGATAATTTTCTCGATATTTAATTCTTCTTAATTACAATCTTATAACTTAAGAAGATAAACAAGTCTATTACAATCTATTGATGTAAGTGTGCTCTATAACATTAAAGTTAACATATAAGGTAAAAATTATACGATTAGAGAATTGCTTGCGAGAAGTGTCTACTTTAATAATAGTTATTAAATTGTAATTCTAGACATTAAGAAGCTTCTATACGTCTTATACTTAAATGTTAAAGCAAAAGAGCAAAAATAAGTTATTAAAAATATAAGAGAGAATTATCTATATAAATATTGTGCAACAATAAAAAGTAATAATTAAAAATATTTTACTGCTTAATTCTACTATCTCGTGCATTATAATTTTGATATAAGAATATAAATTAAGTTCTTATTATAATTTTCAATTCTAATATAATCTTTGTCAAGATGATACTAAATGCAATTATTGCTATAAATAATAGAATGTCTTGAGCGAACTTTATTTATGCTTAAACTTAAATGTATTAGCTTTAAGCATATTAGCATATAATTACGTTGCTACAATATTACATTAACAAATTATAAATCAAAATAACATATTACTTAAACGTAATTTATATTTATTTAAGTCTTTGCACAATAATGTTGTTAACTAAAAAGTAAAGATAAATTTGTCGAACAAAATATATTATAAATTTAAGAAATAATATTGACAACTATTTTACGCTTTGTAATAAAAAAAATGTATTACGAAAAAGAACTTCTTGTCTTCTTAATAGTTTTGTTCGATTAAAAAAAATCTTTTTAATAACAAAAATCTAGAAGAACGAATATTATATATATGTGCTTTCTTAACAAGAGTTTACAATAGACACTAATATTGTCGATTAATAGCTAGCTTTTTACGAATATTATAATGCAAGCAAATAAAGTAAAATTTTAATTGTTTAACAAGAACATTAATTAAGTTTGTAAATTAAAATATTTGCGTTAATTAAATTAATACGTGTACAACGTTCATGTAATTAAAAGACGTTTCGAAATATTAAATTAACAATATTAAAACTTTACATAAAGTAACTATTAAAGTTATCTTAATCGATAAAATAAGTAAGCAAGAAGTAATAGTATATTTAGCATAAATTAATCTAGCAAATGTTATTCTATTGTTGCATTTTATTGCTTATATATTATTAACATTGTTTTGCTATATATTAATTGCTTGAGTACAATATTGCAAGCATTTTTGCAAATTACTTGCGAGTTAAGAGATTACGTTAAAGAATTAAAGTTGTTCAAATTATAAATTAACGTTAGAGTTACTTCTATTAATTCAAATTCTTAATTTAATTTCTTGTTATATTTATGTTCTTAGCGTTATTGTTTTTTTGTTACTATTGCTTTTGAATTTCTCGATTAAATTATTATTCTTATCGACGTTATTTTAATTTAAATTGTATTTATTATTATTAGATAAAAAGCTATTTATGCTGTTTAAGTTATCTTCGTTTGTATTGTCTTAAAATTTAGAATTATTAAACAAGAATACTTTTACTTCAAAGTTAACATTTGAAATTGACAAAAAAAAAGTACAATTAAAAAGCGAGTATTTGTTTTTACAAAATATATCAACAATTTATAATAAATTATAACAATAGTAGCGCAAATATATACTTAAATTTTAAATTTACAATATTGTATAAATCTAGACAATTTTTCTCGAATTTTTTTATTTGAAACGCAATTTTTTATTTGCTTACACTTAGACTTCTTAACTTATATTTGTTATACTACATTTATTTTTGTTTTTATCTAAGAATAATTTCCTCGCATATCTTTTGTTATTAAAGCAAAAAAAAATTCTTTTGTTTAATATTTTGTTAATTGATAGTTTTAATTAAGCGACTTCTATATATTAGTAATTAAGTACAAAAATAAGAATTCTAATATGCAAATCTCGAATTAATAATTTTTCTTTTTTTGCTAAATTATGTAGTTATTGAATCTAACTAGCTCTTTCTTAATTTCGAATTTCTCTTTAATAACTTTTTTGTCTAGTGTCTTTCTATTATTTATAGCAATTCGATTAATTACGAATTTCTCTATTTAATTGTTAGAAAAGCAATAAACAACATTAGTTATTACTTATTGCTTTTGCTCTTTTACTATCTCTTTTTTATTAGTTTTTCTTTTATAATAGATTTGTAAATTGTTTACTTGTTTTCGAATATCTTCTTATAGAAAATCTAAGTTTGCAATTTTGTAAATAGCGTTATTTATACGAAGCGATTGTTATATATTGCTCTTTAGAAATCTCGAACGTTTAAATTGATTATAACAAAATTGCATAAATATTAAAAAACAAACAATAAAAAAAAGTAGTAAAATACTTGTCGCTTCTCTTTAAGAATTCTAACTTATTTAGTTTGAAATTTTTAATTAAGTTTATTCTTGTTTTTGTGTCAAGTAATATTCGATCGATTTTGAGTTAATCTATCTTAAATCTAGTTCAAAACTATTGTTAATAATCTTTTTTTAACATATTTAAAATTGATATCTTGATTATTACTTTTCGAAGTTGTTTGCAATTCGAAGTTGATTTTCTTTTTAAAGAATTTGCACTTTACTTTTTTTTATAATCGATCGAATAATAACATTGATTTATTATTAGTACTTTTACACTATAATTTGTAGCAATTAATAAGAATTTTTAACAATAAAACTTTCTAATTGTCTTAATCTTTTTAATTGTCTTTTTATTGTAAAAAGAAATTTCTCAATTATAATAAATAATATTGCGCAATATAATTAACCCACTTAATAGCATAAATAAGCAACAAAAGTTAAATCTACATATATTCTTTATAATTTTACGATTGTTGTTATTTATAACAAGTTATTTACGATCTATTAATAAGACGTTGCAATTGCAAAACAAATTAATAATAATAAGTAAATATAATTGTTTGTTTACTTAATTAAGTCGCTAGATAATCGCAATCTAATAAGTTATTGTTGCGTAAATTAATCGAATACTTATAATGTTAACAACTTATTAACGAATATTACAAATAATTTTATTATAATTTACAAATTCTAAAAGCTCTTTGTTTATAACAAAAATTACTTATAGAATTTGCTATAATAATATTGCTAAATTGTATTGCTAAATTACATTGTTAACTATTGCTTAAATCTATATCTTTAAAAATGCGTAACAAAAAATTAAAAATAGTAAATTTGATTAAGAATTGTCGTTTATATAGATATTTTCTAAATATGTGCGTTATAAGTATGTTAATATTATTATAAAGAAGAAACGCAAACAAAATACTATTTAAGCATAACAACAACTATATAATTGCTAGAAGAAAATAAAAAATAAATAAGAGTAACAAAACAACATAAGTATTTATTCAAAAGAAGCATTTAAAAAATTCAAGATTATGCAATATAAAATAGACAATAGATTTGTCTTCTATTTATAACTAAGTTTTAATATTGATCGAATTTGTAGCAATAACGCTTAGAAAAATTTATTAATATTAAAAATTTACAAATCTTCTAATTAAAAAGTTATCGTTCGCAAGACTTTGCAAAGAAATCGTTAACAACTTCGCAAAAGAGAAAGTTATTAAAAAAAAACAATTAAAACGTTGCAAGAGATAATTAAAGTATAAATTGTCTTTGTCTTTAAATATAAAATCGATTAATTATATTTCTAGTGCAATCTTATTTAGTTAACATTTTTTAACGTTTGTTCGAACTATTATTTATAACAAACAATAGACATTACAATTCAAAAACTTGACTTTAATCTAATATTATTTTAAAATTATAATAGACAAGAAATTAAAAATATAACTCGATTGTTCTTAAGAATTATTATAACTATTTTTGCTATTACTTTCTACTATAAACAAGAGTTTAAACGCAAACAAACGTTATAAAATCAATAAATTATCTTAATAATTAACAAATACATTTTAATATTAATAGATTATTCGCGAATTAAAGAATATTTTAAAATAATTGCAATACACTTTAGAGATTGTTAACATATATTTAGAACAAAGTAGTTATTACTAAAGCATAATTGTTTGTTTGATTAAGATATTAATATAAAGATTATTATTAAAGACGTAACGTAAAAAAGAAAACAAAGATCTTGCTAAATAAGCAACGAAACTTTAAGTAATCTTCTTTTTTTTCTAGGATTTTGTTGCTTTTATTTCAAATACTCTATAATTAAACTTAGACAACAAATTGAAAAAAGAATTCAAATTAAGTTCAAGTTTTTTATCAATTTTGTCAATTTTATTAGTAAATAATACTATTATAGTTTTATTGTCTTCGTAGACATCTAACACAAGAGCAATTATTAAATTCGAATATCTAAAGATATTCAAGTTAATTAATAAAAATTATAGCAATCTTTTTAAAATTAAAGCATATTAATAAGTATTATTTATTGCGTTGTTAGAATTCGAATATTAATTTAAAAATCTACGATATCTTTTTTTTAAATCTTTATTTTTTATCGTACGCAATTTTACTTCTTTGCGAAAATATATTAGTTGCTTATATTTAGCTATTACATTTATAATTTTGCGAATTATTAAATAAAGAGAGTTTCGCAAATTAGAATTTTAAAACTATTATTCGTATTATTAGTAATAAAAAGTAGCAATAAAAATAAATAAAATACGTTTTGCTTATAATAGATTATTTATTTATTAACTTGCGATCTTTTGTTTTATTACTTTTAACTCTTGTTTAACTATTCGATTTTACAACAATCGCAAACATCTTCTTAGCAATAATAATCTTTTTTGTTAATTTGCTTTTAACTTTAATTAAAAATAATAATATTATAAACTTCTTTATTATAGTTGTCGATTTTTTGAAGCTTAAAATATTGCGCTTCGCAATTAATATTAAGATGTTTATTTTTCTTGTATTAGTTGCTTGTTTTTTGAAGTCTTTAAAACTACTTTAGACAATTAATATTAAAATAATTGTTTACTTTGTAGCAAACGTCTCTTTTTTACTAAATTTTTCTTCGCACTTAATTGTCGAATTTGAAGCATTGTCGTACTTTGCTTAATATTAAAGTTAAAATTCTTCTTTCGAATTAAACTTATTTATTACGTTTAATTCAATATTTTAATTCAATATAGTTTTCGCTTTTTTTGTTGAGCGTTAAATAAAAAAATTAATCGAAATTCGATTTAAGAATTGTTAAGAACTTAGCATTAATATTATAATTAATATGTTATTATACAAAAAGAATATACGTTGTAATATACTTTAAGCAACTTTGCAATTAACAAATCGTATTTGCTATAATAAAGTATAAGAATTCTTTGTTAACAATTTTTGCTCGATAACGTTTAACTTTGATTTGCGCTTTTTTAAATTCTTAATTATTGACTTTTTGTGCTTTGACTTCGACTTAGACACAAATTTCAATTGTAGCAACACATTCTTTATTAATACGTAAGTAATAGAAAACAACAATAGATTTAGAAGAATATCTATTTTGTTTAATCGAATTAAATTTGTTTTAAAAGTTTTTAAATTCTTGCAGGCTATTAAGTTTTTGCGTTATTATAAATATTCTCAATATAAAAAGAAGTATAAAGACAAAATAAACAAGTACAATAAACGCAATTATATAATAAACAATTTAACAATAAAGTCTAACAATGTTTCTAAAATACAATCTAGAATTACAACACATATTGTAATTATAATTTATTAATTTGTTATATTATATGTTGCATTGCAATAATAAATAGCATAGTTATTTTACAAATACAATATAAGTCTTTTGCATAATATTTATATTTAAGTAGTAAGTTTAATAAATATAAAAGTGCTATTTGCGATATTAATTATATATAGTAAATTTACTCGCAATGCTTTGCTTTCTTAGATTTGATTTTTGCTAATTTAATTCTAGTTTATTAAGTACTTTAAGATCTAACAAGTTAATTAATACGCAATACTTTACTATAGAAATTCTAAAATTACTTAATTGATAACTTAATTAAGTTTAAAGTTTATTAATAGAAAGAGAAGTAAATACAAGAAGTCTAATAATTTTTAACTTAATTTAAAAACTAATACTTCTTAAAACGCGATTACTTAATATTACTTGCATTTAGCTAAAATATTTAATCTCTTACAATAACTAATAACTTAACATTCGAATATTTAAACAAGTTTGAACTTAAATTACACATTAATAATATAAAAAGCGCAAACATTGTTAAAAATTATATAAATTTAATGTTAGACAAGAAATCTTAAATCTCGAATATTATACAAATTTATTATAACTTTATTATAAATTTTGCGATAATAAACAAACAAAGAAGTGCGATATTTCGTATTTACTATTATATTATATTGTTAATATTCGAATTTAAAAAATAATCTTATTGCAATTTATAACTTTTAGAGCTTTTAAAATTACGTAATACTTAAAAAAACTTTTTAAAAACTTTGTTAAACTATTATAATAAAAGTATGTAACGACAATTAAATGCAAATTATTATAATATAAAATATAATAATATAAGTTTTTTAAAACGTTACAAAGACGTATGCTATTAAAATATTCAAAGATAAAAGCTTTTGTGCAAATTAATATACAATATTAAGAGAACGTAGTACTTGTAAATCTTACAAAGCATAATAAAGAAATTAATTATATAAAAATTAATTTAAGTTATATTCGAATATATCTCAAACAAGTCGAAGAACTTAATTTAATAACAAAAACAAAAGCGTTAACAACAATTAACTTAATAACAAAAAAAACGTCGACAACAATTAACTTAATAATAGAAACAAAGATATCGACAATATTTAACTTAATAATAGAAACAAAGATATCGACAATATTTAACTTAATAACAAAAACAAAAACGTCGACAACATTTAACTTAATAGTAAAAACGAAAATGTCGATAACAATTAATTTGACGTTAATAACAATTTAAATATTAACGAAAACAAAGATAACAACAAACTTGTTAACAATCGCAAATAAATATTAGTGCTAAATCTCTTAATAAAGTTTTGAAAAACAACTCTACTATTGTTTATCTTAGAATTATAACAATTTTATTGTTTCTTTTTACTATTAAAAATAAATAGAAGTTACGATATAATTTTAAGTAATGCGTTAAGTATGTTAAGATTTTAGAACTTATATATATAATTGCAATACTCTTAGAAGTCTTATAGCATAAAATTAAATACATAGTAAAGCTCGAGTCTAATTAATTTAAATAGCAATTAAACGACAAGAGTTATCGCAACTAGTGCAATAGAAAAGAAATTATACATTTTGTATTAAATTTTATTTTCTTCTTTATTTTTGTCGAAACATTCTACTTTACTTAATAATTTAAATAAAGTCTTTCAATTTATTATTAAAATTTATCTTATCATTCTTTATCTTATTATTGCTAATAACAATTTTAGTCTTGTTGTCTAAGTACACATTTGTTATTAATGTTGTTATTAAGCTCGTATAATTATAAAACACATGTTAACTATTAAACGCAACAATAATATATATAAGTAAAGAGCATAAAATAGACTTGTCGAACTTATTAGAACAACTCGATTGCATTATTATAATTTTACATTTAACTTATAAATGTATTTAATGCGCTCTTTGAATTTACGTTCTAAGTCTTTATTAATTTCGTAAATTCTATATAATAAATCAATTGCTTTTAACGTAACACAATATTAACAATCTTCTTAATAATCGAATAAAGCAAACAATTGAAATTAAAATTATTGTTCTAAAAAGTACAAGATTAATAATAGAAATTAGCAATAAAAGCGTTAAAAGAATGCATACTTGTAATATTTTGTTAATAAGCATAGAATTTCTTGTATTCGCAAGATTCTTAATATTAAATTTAAATATTATTGCTTTGCGAAACTTAACAAACGTTAATTTAACAAATTTATTAAATACGAATTTCTTCTTTACAATTGTAATCTTCTTAAATATAACTTTTTTCGCAAATCTTGTTTTTGTTAATATAGATTTATCTTTTATTATTGTTTTTAGACAATTGTTTGTGCAATTTCTTGCAATAAACAATGCAAAGTCTATTATTAACAACAAGTAATTTTGTTTATCTTTTTGTTCTTTAATTTAACGCGTAATCTTTGTATTTGAATCAAAGTTGTTATTTTTAAATCTTTTAATTGTTCGAGTAAAGCAATTATATATCTTTATATACTTGTTTAAGACTAGAAAAATTCAAAACACACTCTATTATTATTGTATATATTAATACTTATCTTTCTTAATTATAATAGATTTGTTAGAAGCTTCAATATACGTTTTTAATAAAAACTTTAATTATATAAAGCGAATTGCGAAAACTTTTCTTTTGTATAAAATTAAGAGCAATTTAACTTTTAATATATTGTTATTGTTATTGTTTGCGTTAATATTGTTAATATTGTTATTATTTATATAATTTTTTTTTGCAATAAAATTTTTATTAGAATTTAACATTATATAAATTGCAACTCTTATTATTTATCTTTTTAATTTCTCTACAATAAAGATCGAATTTCTAAAAACTATTTAAATGTTTTATTGTAAATATTGCGATAAAGTAAAAAAATTAGATTGTTTAAAGAGTGTAAAGCTAAATAAATATAACAAATTTTTTAGTTTATTTTTTGCAAGACGCAATAGCAACAAAACAAATAAAATCTTAATTAACTTAACAACAACAATTTTTTCGTATATTAAAGATATATTTTTAATTATTGTTGCTTAATTAATGTTTCTTTTGTCTTTTACTAAGTTAAATTAATTAAGAAAAGTTAATTTGCTTGTTGCAATAACTATAACAAATAAAAGCTCGCTTATAAATATTAATCAATAGATGTTAAATTCTATGCAACGTTTCTTATTAAATAATCAAAAAAACTTAATTATCTTAATCGACTATTTTCTTACAAATATAAGACGTTCAAAAAATATATATTTTTGTCTCGTATTCTATGCGTTGTAACTTACAATTACAAATTTAATAGAAATTATTAAATTAAATTTTAATTTATAATTATTAGAATTTACTCGTAATTAAAGTCTTAATCTAAATTAAAACAATAATGCAAAAGAGAAAGATTAATACTTGAAAAAATTTACGTTACGAAAGACATTCGAGAAATTTATTAACTTCGACTTTATAAATTTAGTAACAAGAAAATATATAAACGCAACGTTAACTCTTTAGATTAAGAGTATTAAGCAATTATTTGTACAAACATCTAGCTTCTTAAATTTCTTTATAAATATTCGCATTAATAACAAACTAAAAGATAGATTTATTACTTTTTATTGTTACTTAATATTGTTAAGATCTAAACTAGATATTGCTTTAAAAAAGACTATTAATTATTAGCAAAAGTTATCGCATATAATTCTCGAACAACAACTTTATTATTATTGTCAAGATATTTTATTAGAGATTAATATTGTTGATTACATTAATTAAATGCAAGACAATACAATAGAAACACTATATAAGATTGCAAAAATATATTTAATTAAATTGTTTAAAGATAAATACTTGTTTTTATATATTGTTTAACAATTAATTGAACGATTTTAATTTTAGTTAATTACGTTAAATATAACAAAGCAAGAGAGTCTTTGCATAAGCGTCTTGCAATTGTATAACATTTTTTCGAGAAAACGCAAACGCAAGAGAAGTTTGCTTCAAATGTAAATACAAAGATAAAACAAACAAAATCTTAAACAACTTGTTAAAGATATAAAAAACAAAGATTAACAAACTAGTATGTATACATAGTTTTAATCTAGAGATTCTATTACTTATTTTTATTGCTTTTTTTTCGAAATTGTAATCAAAATTAATGCGTTATCTTTAGTAATTATATTTGTAACTAGTAAGATAATAGAGTTCTATACATATATATAAAGATTTTATCAAATATACATCTCGCTTAACTTATTGTACTTGATTAGATTAAGCTCTTAACATTAACTTGACGAAACTTGATCTTGAAATCAAGTTCGCGACTTAAATCTAGCTCAATTCTATAAGATTCAAGAGAGTAAATTAGGTTAAGAAAAAAGTGTTCGACCTAATTCAACGATTATACTATAGAAATTTGCGAGAAAAACACAATAGATCGATTGCAATTACAATTATTGTCGATAAACAAGTTATTTAAATCTACTTGTTAATTAGTTGATAAATCTCTTGTCAATAAATCTTCTATCGATAGAACGAAAGCAAATAAATTAGAAGAATAAGAATCAAAAGAAAAAGAATTAGAAGAAGAAGAAGAATTAGAAGAAAAAGAAGAATCAAAAAAGAAGAAGAATTAGAAGAAAAAGAAGAATCAAAAGAAGAAGAAGAATTAGATAAAGATAAATCGAATGCAGAAGTAGCAAAAGAAAGATTAGAAATACGACAACGATAATTAGTCTTCAATTAACGAATTCGTCTTTGCATCTTCTTCTCTACTTGTCGATCTTTCGTCGCATTTAGTAGCAGTTGCGTCGCAATTTTATTTTGATTTTCGCGACAAGTGTTTGCAATCTTCTTGACGACAATTTGTCGTTTATTAGGCATGGCGACGACGAGAGAGTAATATGGACGAGATAGAGGCAGTGAGGTTGCAAAGTAGATATAGAAACACTAGAATTTGACTGATATCCACGAATTTAGGCTTCACTGAAGGTCAATTGACTGCATTTGATGCTCTCAGGTAATCTGCATACAAATTTAGGTGGGGGGTCGGGGATCTAAAAATAAGGCCAAGGGGCGACAACCGTTGTGAAAGCGCTAACTATGAAGCGCGTCAGAAGTCGCGTCCCCTCAACTGCATCAACTGCATCATTTCCGGCCTGATGTCGTGACAGAATTAGACTCGACGGTATGAAGTACCCCTCAGATGGCAGAATGGAGAGCTCGTGGTTACGTACCGGATTCAGACGAAGAAGATGATAGTCAGGGCTCTGCATCAATCAGGCTCACGCCATCACTGGACCTATTTAATCATATTGACAACCTAGAAGAGCAGAGGGAGAAGCAGGTCGGACATGAGGATGTTCGTCAAAGCAAGAAGCCCTATGAATCTAATGCTATCGAAGACGGAAATGTCTGCGAACAGGAGTGGGATAAGGTTGCTAAAAAGCAAGCTAAGAAGAGTGACTTGAATGGGGCAAATCCAGACAGCAATGGGGCCGGGATCAGCCAAGGTGATCCGGTTGCACCGATTGCGCGCAAGGGGTGGAATCGAAATCACAACGACGATATTGATGAGCTGGGACAGGATCACTATGGACCACATTGCACGGCATCAAGTGTGGGAAATCCGCAGGAAGCTGGCCCGCGCCCAAAGAGTCTTGATCGCTCGATTACTCCCTCGCCTCATGGCCCGAAAGCGAGCAGTAGATCCAGCTCAGTCCTGTCAAGCATACCATCAAGCCCAAGCACGGCCGTTGCTCAGGAGCAACAGGGTCTGCCTACTGTCAGCCTTGCCATTCAGTCCTCAGGGGCGTTCACAGACATCACGCGCACTAGTTCAATACCCGTTGGTGTACGTAAGTTAAGCGTGGGTGCCCGGAAGCAAGTGCATCCAAACTGTACGCAGACGCTGGGAGGAGGCCGATCATTTAGACAACGAAATCCCATTCAACTACATCCATACGCTATCGAAAGCGAGAAGTACCGCCAAAGTCTTAAAGCGAGGGGGATCAAACCTTTACACATAAGCAACACACAGGATAATCAAGCGAATCTGGCTGCGGAGGAATCACAGACACTCGGCGCCGATGTCCAAGAGGGAAGTCAGTCGACGTTGAGGGGCTCTACTGATTGCGAACCTCCTTCGTCTGCAATTATCATGAACCATCTGGATTCTCTTGTTCATACACCTAATGAGGGCGGACAAGACGACGAGGATGAATTACCAGATTTTGCTTCTCTACTTCGTTCTCGACCCGAAGAATTTGCAGCTATAGGAAACAAAAGGCGCAAGCTTTCTCGTACCTTCACAAAGAAACGCCAGTCACTTACCAAAACGCCAATGCCGCTGCCTTCTAGGTACACTGAAGCGGCAGTGCCGGTCGACGAGGACGATTCCATGTACGATATACCAGCTTCACCACCTTTCTCGGGTAGTTCCCAAGAGTCCGGTTCCAATGCATCTGCCCCAAAGTTCAAGGTGCCTCGACGAACGACGCCAATCGCTCTCCCAACACCTTTGACATCATCTGAGCCAAGAATACGGCCACAGCCACGACGGCCTGATAGCGCAGAGTCCGACGACGATACAGCTTTTGCTCAAGATGGCGTACAGCTTGAGGTTGGTTCAAACGACGAAGATCGGTTAGCGGATGATGAACCTGCCAAAGAGTTGGAGGCAGTGCAACGAAGAATTCGAGGCGTGCTACCTGCATCTTGGCTCAGGCTGGACCGAAAGATGCAAGTGGCAAAGACCCAAGTCATCCATCGGGTTGACCGAGATCCATCTCCTGAGATGAACGATGCCCAGCGTGGTGTAGCTAGGGTGATCACAGGGCCTCGAAAGAGACGCCCCAGTGTTGGCAGGGATCTCCCTATTGTGCTCTCTGGAGACGAGGATCCCGAGAAAGACTCCGACAGCTCAGAAAGCTTGCCAGAGCTAGACCTGCGCCTGGACGTAGCTCGTGGCACAGACGAGGATTCATATGGCGAGCCATTGACGTGGGGCCTTGACAGGCATGGCGAAGTTGAGGAAGATAATCGAGTTGATGCAATGCTTCCCTCAGCGCGACGACGCGTGTTTCATTCCAACAAGAGGTCGAGGAGAAACGCAAAACACCATAAGCCTTCGGCGACTGCTATCACATTCCCAGTACCTCATGAGGCACAGAGACGTCACCAATACCAGCCTAGAATAACAGATCAGCTCAAATCCAAGAGGCAAAAGAAATCCAGATTTCGAGCACCAGATCTCAGTATACTGGATGCCATAAGTCCGGTCACCGGAGCTTCGTCAGGCATACCGGTCTTTCTTAAAGTTGCTTCTCGGACAGCTCGCTTGAGAAACGACAAAGGGAGGCAAAGCCCAATTTTCAAGGCCTTAAGACTAGCCACTCAGGCGGACACGGAAGACATAAACACAACCCTACGAAACTGGCGTGAAGGCACGATCCAATCTCGAAGTAGAGTCGTTGAGCAGTCAAGGAAACCCTTGACACCTCGCTCTGGCAATGGAGAGCTTATCAGAGCGGCGCCGCATAACAACAAAGCTGCGGCCAAGAAGCCGGTAAGCGTCAAATCAAGCTCTTTTACAGCTGCAAAATCACGACAGAATCCTCCTAAGCTGCAAGGTACATTTGACAACATCCTTCAACGGGGTTCAGTGCAAGTGATTGAGACCCAAACTCGGAGATACAAGTACGCGCACAACAGCTCGAAGTCCAGGGAGCCGTCGAACCGGGGCCAAATATACTCGGGCCTAAGGTCTGGTGCTGATGTCAGACCTGCCATGCTAGAAACATTGCAAGAAGTGCCTGTCCAGGGAGGTCCGGAGGTGGCGTTTAGACAAGATCTGATGCGTATCAACCGCTTAGACGACATCGTTGAAGGGTCCAGTTCTGTTCAGGCCTCCGCCTTGAACCAATGTGCGCCCTCGAGACCTGTTTGCTCCGATCATTCAAATCGTGACGATGGAGGCGACGTTGAAAGAGCCACTGTGCTTCATCGGAAAGAAGGGAAAATGCGCCATCGAAAACAGCTTCGCCCCAAGCGCGTCGAGATTGAATGTTCCGATTACTCAATGCCCAGTGACTCGATGAGCTTGGAAATGCCTTCTGAGAAAGAGATTCCTACGATATTGGCATCACAGCATAGTGCGCTGTCCGGTTTAGAACGATTCGGTGCCCAATACTCATCAACTTTTGATATTACACCTTTTCCCACCGGTACATGTTTCCACAACAGCACATTCATTGGCAGTGGGGACTTCCATCGCAGCACTGCCTTGTCACAGCTTGGAGATATGGATCAGGACAGAGGGTCCACAAGCTTCCAATTGAAATCGAATTATTGTGTCTGGGGTCAATGGAATGACCAAGTGTCTCTAGAATTTGGTCATGCATTCGATGAAATCCTTCTCTTCCTTGGCAACCGCTCAGATCATAACTATCTATTGTCGACAAAGTACGAAAGTATTATGGATTTGCAAAAACGCATCATCAACTATGTCTCGGATCACCTAAATTTTATTGATCCCGTGGACAGGGTCGCATTCTTGCAAAGATGCAGCAGTCTAGTTACATCTGTTTGGCAGGAACTAGCCGGTCTCGATGCCCCTACAAGATCAACCTTTACCATGACTGATGAATCGATGGTCGATCCCAAAATATTATTAGGAACTCTGAACCTTGCCTTGGCTAATCAGCTAAGTGAGATTGCTGAACACGATTTGGTACCTGGCGATCTGAGTGTGCAGGTGAAGTCTCTGAAAATGAAGAGCGTCCGATACACACTTTCTCTGGTGCTGCGGGATAGGTTCGCCATATTCAATCGGTGTCTTCGGGACCCTAAACGTCTCGAACGCTGCGAGCAAGCCCTGGAACCCGGTCATGCAGCGATAGAAGCTTTTGTCATTTGCTGTAGTATACTCAGCAAAAATTGCCAATCTTTGGCATCCTTCTGGCAGGTGGCCAACGAGATATTGCCTGTGACAAATTCTGACACGTCTAGTACGGCCGCCGACGTCCGCTCTCTAGAAACGCGTTGGCAAAGCCTCTTCATTGTCTTGCCTTTTCTTGAGTTCAATTCCCTTGGTCTACTTGAAGCTGGAAGGCGTTTCAAGTTTCAATTCGATAACTGGGCTCCAGTGAAGCAATCAGTGAGCATAATACTCGAAGCATACATGGCCAACTCGGTTGGCCAAAGTGCCACTTTTAACTCGTATTGTCGCGCGCTTTTTGCGCGATGCTTCCGCCTCATCAGCGACTGGAATTGGGCTCGGTGCGAGAGCATAATCGGAACCATCTTCGACTTTTTCGCTCGAAACAACCTGGCCCATCTTAGAAACGAGGAGTGTCACGCTTCACCAGCTTTCTTGGAAAATCTGGCCGAAAACCCTTTACTAGACATAAGCGCAAGCGACCGATGTTTCCATATCCTACTGAAGATCATCGCCAAAGGCCTGCAGCGAATGCGGCTTGTTCTCCCTGTAAAAAAAGTCCGCGACATCGTCTGGCGTCTCATGCCAAATCATGGTCGGTCTCACCCGAAAGAAGAAATGATCCGTCAAAAGGACTTGGACGCACTACGCAATCACCATGACTTGCTCTGTACGCTGTACTGGGCTTCGCCCTCGGAGTTCCGGCCTCGCCTCACAGTCTTGAGGAACCTCGTCCATCTAGAGACCTCTCACCGAGAGGCGTGCCATCTGAATATCCGCGCTTGGTCGTACCTTGTCCATTTCCAGCTTTCCATTCGAGAACCACTTACGAGCTTACAGTCTTTCGCAGATTGGTATGACGACTTATTGACACAAACTCTTCGGCAACACACGCAAGCCCGTACGGAGGCCGAAGAGCAAGCGCGCTCGTTGGAATACCAAGGCGGCCTGAGTATCTCCAGAGACTTACTTGAGACGACGATTGCACGAAATCAACGACAGGTAGAGGCTGTTCTGGGGGACGCTTTGGTGCGCCTCCAACTTGCGATCGCGGCTACTAAAGACCCAGAAGCTGCACGTATGCTACTCACACCAGCCTTGGTACTGGTATTCGAACTTTTCGACGCCCGACAGCCTCAAAATAATACCGTCATCATCCAGGCTTTGGATGTTGTTCTGGCATACACGACGCACGCGGCCCCTAGGTCAAAGCAGCCAGGATACAGAGACTCGAATGACGATAGCCAAGATTACGGGGATTGGTCTGCGTTTGCCGAAGATGATATAGCACCTCACGATGAAGGTGAGACTTCTCAGCGAGCTCTAGCCGCAGCGCATCTACGCGACAGAGTGGAGAGTTCTCTAAGGCATCTTCTTTCCAACTGTTTCGGTGCCGACACCCCGCCCAAGGAGGACCTCATGATCAAAGTGGTAGACGTTTGGACTACCGTCGCCTCGTTGTTCGTAGGTCACGGGATGAAGTCCTGGACCGACTATCTCGGTCCTTTCGGTCAGGATTCCTGGTGTTCGTTACGAGAAACCCAACAAGCTCGAAAGTTCAATGCCTATTTCTTAGCCCGCCTGATAGAGGTTAACGAGGACATTTACTTCGATCACAGAGAACATTTCTTGCGAGCCTGGATCGCATCTCTGGTAGAGCGGGAGTCAATGTTGAAGTTCCAGCATCGGCTCACTAGTGCGATTCTAAACGTAGACGCAGCTAATCGACTTCTCAGGAACCTACCATTTTGGGCGGGGAAGGACACAGAACGGTTCGAGATTTCCCTGAATGACTTCTCGCTTCGCCGACTGTCGCTCATCTCATCTGTCCTGTCAAACGTGAGAGAGTCTGTGGACAATACTGGCTGCGACAGCTCGGCGAATGCCTCCGTCCTAAAGCAGGAGTACAAGGAGTTACTGAAACATCTGATGACCGCCATGAGGCACAATTATCAAGAGCTCGGGCCGACATCGAACACTCGTGGCGCTTACGTCGACTTCGCCCACCGAGTCGTGGAATATCTGCAACAACACACATCTAGCGTCTGTCCTGTAGACCGATTTTTCACCGATTCATCGGCCTTCCCCTTGCCTGTCGGGGATCCGCTCTATGTCGTGGGCCAATTAAAGAATTACGGTTTGCGTCTGCAAGATCCAAGGACTCCAAAGCAGCTTGCTGTCTTCTTGCAGTCTGTATCCGAACGAGCGGCGACCGAAGGCCAACAACAATATCTCGTTGATCAGCTCTACACCGCCATGTCTAACGAATTCGAGGTCGGTGATGCCAGAAAGCCAACACTACGCTCGTTCCTTCTTCAAGCTATCATCCCCGCGTATATAGAATTGGGTTTCAGTACTCCGTTGGGCTGGACTTTGCTCTCACCGTTCTTGCAGGCGTTGCGTCAAACCTTTGACGAACTACCAGATGTACTCGATGGTGCCGACGCGGCTAGTCTTCCCGCTGTGACTTGCACAATTGACAGCTTTCTCTGGAGCCTCCGAGAATCATTTCAGCTGCTGATGGACGATCTGAAGTTTCTTGAAAAGCCAGAGATGCTACGGTTGCTTGGACAATGCTTCCACACGGCGGCCAGTGTCCTGCCAACACTTGATTACCTGATCAGGCTGCGCGGTTCTGTACGCCACAGCATACAGTGCATCAGCTATTTGAAGTCTTTCGCCTCGTTTACCTTCGACACAGGCGCGGATTGTGGTGGTTCAAATGCCGGCTACGACTACAAAGCAGAAATTCAACCATCAATCGCGGCAGTGCGAAAATTCGCTTTTGAAGAATTAGGGGAGTCGTTGAAAAGATATTGGACCCAGCACGACGGCCACACATACGTCACACGTGGTAACACGAGAAAGGAGGTCGTCATCGATTTGAAGTCACACGAAGAGGAGCGAAATGAATGTGTGGCTGCCATTCGAGACTTCTTGGATTGCCTAGAGAGTTTGCCAGCTTTTGGAGGGGAGGAGCAGGCATTTCGTACACTCAGAGGAAGAAAAGACATTGGGCTAGAAGATCTCTTGATCTAGTCTGCGATTGTTGTTTATTACTTTGATAGCGTTTGAGCGTTGCATGGGGAGGCGTTGTGTCTCATGACTGAATGGATTAGCAATTGAAATGATGATGAGGGCATCAATCCCTCCATTCTATTAGCTGCAATTTCTCTTCAGTACTACACAACCTATAACTTCTTGTATATCCTCCCAAAACAGGACTAGTCACTCACATACAAGATCTTCCCGCTCGCTTATCGGCTGGCGCCACCGGCATGAAGTCATTAGAAAGGATTAATAGCAAACATCCAACGGCAGAACCACCAGAACCACACGCATAGTCTTTCAATCAGCATCTCTTCAATCATAAACTGTAACATGCATTCAAATCACCCCCCAACCACCCACCAATAGCATGCCAACCACCCCACCCTCCCCATCCCCAATCTCACCTCCTCCCCCCCAATCCTCCCCGTTCCCCACCCTCTCCTCCACCTTCCCCCTCACCGACCCCCCCTCCACCCCCTCTCCCCTCCGCCACCCCCTCCGCGCCACCAAGAAGCTCGAGCAAAGCGCCCACATCCGCGCCGCAAAAACCGAGATCCTCTCCCACGTCCGCGAAGACTGGACCTACCCCCCCTCCACCCACCTTCGAAAACGGACCACAACCATCGACACCACATGGCGCGAGCGGGAGAGCGACAGCAGTCTTGCTCCCAGCCCCCTACCTTCAGCGCACGAAGACGAGCGGCCGGGGCACGATCCCTACCGCTTCGAGAACCCGGACGCCCTGGGGGACATCAAAGAAGGACGGACCCGCAAGCGTAAACGCGCTGTTCGCGAAGAAGTCGCCTACAACCCCGGTCTACGGACTTTCATCCACCGCCGCGATCTCTGGACTGGGGCCGTGGCGATGCCTGTCTCGCCCCCTCCTCCAGGTTCCACGCTACCCAACACGTTCTCTCCGAGCACAGAGACGCTCGATCCGCCAACGCTGGTGCCTGTCCCCCCGCCACTGGTGCCGCTTACAAATGCCGTGAGGGCGGCGATCACGCCACAGACGTACCCGAATATTTATAGCAAGATTGTGGTGCAGGGGCTTGCGCCGACGATACCGGTGAATTTGGGGGATGTGGTGCGGGCGATGGTGGAGGGGTGGAAGAGGGATGGGGAGTGGCCGCCTAGGAGCAGGTATGAGGAAGGGGAGGAGGGGAGGAGGGGGGTGGTGGAGGAGGGGGAGGGGGAGGGGAGGGTGAGGAGGGGCGTGGGGCGGGTGAAGAGGGTTTTTGGGATGGGGGAGAAGGAGGAGGAGGGGGAGGAGGATGGGGGGTAGGGATCGGGGAGGATAAGGAGGGCTGGGTGGAGGTTGGGAGGGCCGTTAGCAGTATTGGTTGGGCTGTTGTTGGATGAGTGGTGTTCGTGTGTGTGGGGGTATGGCCTGTAATGTGCATTGTTCGTGTTGGAAGCAGGTCCCATGGAGTCCAGTATGGGCTTTCGTCGTAAGGCAACCGGCACAAGCAGGAACATCGAACAATTGTTTTCTTCTATTTTCAAGGACTGCATACCGGGCAAAGCAGACCTTAGGTCTGGTTCCTGACCCTCGCACTGCCATCTACCTTCCTCTCACTCTCCTTAATCGTTCCGAAACCATACCCCCCACCCCTCTTCCTCCGGCCCTTTCGATCCCCATATTTCTCATCGAACTTCCTGATCGCGCTTAGGCTCCCCATGTCTTCGCTGATGCTCGCACTGATCTCGTCCATGCCCCTATCGAAATGTCTTTGCTCCAAGATCCGCTTCTCGGGATACTGGTACCCCTCCGGATTCCCCTCCGCTGCAGCCGCGTTGTCGAATTCCTCACGCACGCACGCCAGCGCGGCGGCGACGCAGAGGTTCTTGAGGTCAGAGCCGGAGTAGAAGGGGGTTTGAGAGGCGAGCGTGGCGAGGTTGATGTCTGGGTGGAGGAGCTCGTCTTTGAGGTGGATACCGAGGATAGCTTCTCTGTCTTTCTCCGTAGGGAGATCGACTAGCAAGCGTCTTGGCAAGCGGCGGAGGGAAGCTTCGTCGAGATCAAAAGGGCGGTTGGTGGCTACCATGATGAAAGCGTTCGTGTCCGTCATACCGTCCCATTCTCGCAGGAACTGGTTGATGAGTTCGCGGTGTGTGGTCCGGTTACCAGCACCACCTCGAGAGCCGAGGATCGCATCTGCTTCGTCGATAAAGACGATGCAGGGAGTCAATTTCTTGGCTAGGGTGAAGATTGCCCGTATGTTCTTCTCGCCTTCGCCGACATACATGTCATACACGTCTGAGCCGCTGACTTCAAGGACCGTAGCGCCGCTCTCTTTGGCGACGGCTTTGGCAAGAAGGGTCTTGCCTGTGCCTGGGGGGCCGTAAAGGAGTAGACCGGGGATGCGGTCGGTAGCGAGAACGCCGTAAGTGAAGGCATCAGGGCGTACGAGGGAGAGAGAAGTGAGTGTCTTGAGGGCTTCGATGGTATCAGGGGTGGCTCGGACGTCGGCGAATGTGGTTCGAATATTCTCAGGATCGACTACGCCGTGAAGGAGCTTCTTCTCGTGCGAGTTGCACGTCCTCCGCAACTTCTTCATTCGCTCATCGATGTCTACAGATGATGGTCCGTCCTTTTTAAAAGGGCCGTTCCCCTTTTTCTCCTTGTTCTTTTCCTCCTCCCTTTCCTTCTCCACCCATTTGAACTTTGAGTTGTCGCTTATATCTATGATTGTGAGTGCTTGCTCGACATCTTCGACAGCCATCTCTTGGTTCTCGTGTAACAGGCCTAACGCGAGGGTAGCAACCCTGTGCACGCGATCCATAGACCATATACTCTCCTCCAAGCCACATACGAAGATAATGCCGCTATCTATCGCGGACTGCAGGTTGGTGGTCGTCGATATAGTATGAATCTGAGAAGGATTGGGCGTAATCCGAGATAGCATGTCTTGGAGATGACGGATATTGATGTCCTGCAGCCGTACTTTGGCCTTTTCTGCAAAATATTTTGCCGACGGGGCTGTTGAGGGCGTTACGATAGTCCTTGTTGATCCATTTCCTTGCTCTGATTGCACATGACGAATGCCTGATTTGGACAAGGAAGGGATAAGGTCCTTAGCAGACGTCGTACCTACAATGACAATTCGTTGACCCTCTTGTCGCCTTCGCTGCACAATTTCGTGAAGCACGTCGAGGATCTGATGCCCGTTTCGTGTCAGGCTTATTTCCAGGTAGTCTCTGACCACAATGAGAACGTTCTTCGGCTGAGGATCGACGTCTGATGCTGGCACGACTGCAGGCTGTTCATCCTTTGTTCCTTGCTTCACGGCCGGGCTCTCATCGCCTATCGCAGAATCTTCTGGGTTTTGCAAAGTCTCCGGGGTTTTCGTTGCGACTGCTCGCTTCATATCGGAAGCGTTGAGCAGCGTCTCGAAGAGTAAAGAAGTCTTTGTATTGATCGTCATATCCGGTGCCTCTAACACTTTCAGTACCGAAGGTCTGGCCGAACCAGCACTGGAGGACTGTGGGGTTTTTGCGGCGGGAGGTGTAAGGAACGAGCCTAGATTTCTGAATATGTCGGAGAAATTCCCTGAGAATTGCGCAATTGGCACGATGCCCACACTAGACCTGGGGAATGTGGTGGGTGTGGGCTGCCTGCTATCGTACGCTTCCTCTGCCTCGTCCATTTCCTCTTCCTCATCTGGATACTCATTCTCTTGCGGCCCGCGCATTGTTGTTGTGAGATACGCTTCGTAACCCAAAGCACTCAATGTGTTACCACTGGAATCTTTAAAATCGGGTATGTATCTTCCCCCAATCTCCGCAATATCTTGAGCATCCAGACGGATAACGTCTGCCTCGAATAAAGATGCGACATGATTAATCAGACCTTCAAGGAAGTATGTGCCACCGTCCTGCGGACATTGAAGAATCAGATGTGATCTTGCAGCAGCGGCATTTGCGTCATGGGAAGGTCGGAGACCTGCCGACACGGTCGCTATAATTTCCTTCAGGACAGCCTCGTCGACTGTGTAGATTGGGTTGGTGGCCGATTGCTCCGAAGTCGAGTCGCTTTCTGGAAGTTTTGTAGGTGAATCGACAGGCTGTGGCACGCTTTCCGGGTCTGATTGCTGACGAAGATTGGATTGAGATTCAATTGACGGAGAGGTGTCGGCAGGGCCTCCATCTTCCAAGCGGGTTCCATCTCCAGTCTGACTGCCGACTTCTCGGAGACGAACGTTCCTATCGAAGAACCATTGCGGCAATTGCGGTGGAGGGATCTCTTTCTTCCGGAGATTCCTGCTGGCTCTGCGCGACGCAGATCCGTAGCCACTTCTATCTTTAGGGCTTGAGGGATTTGGTGAGGACCCTCCTGGACTTTCTGCTACCTCCTCGTTTTCGGGTACAGCGACTTCATCCTTCGAGATTGCGGGAAGGTCCTCAGCGACATTGATCCACACAGCTTCTGGCGGCTGTGCCTTTCCCGGGGGATCATCTTCATGTGCTCTACCGTGTGAAATGCGAAAGGAGCATCGAGGAATGGGATAGCGGCGACCACCGAGAATTCGACAACTTAGAGGCTTAGATCTTCTAGCGACTGCCCTGAGAGCTTGCCAGGCTGGAGCGTGCATGAAGCCAGGAAACGCCTCGAATGTATTGTACGTGGATAGCCTCGAAGTTGATGTTCAAGTACCCAGGCTAGCGCGCCGTAGGCGCTAGTCCGGAGCGGCGGTAAGTATCTCCGATTAACGCTGTTACTGTACTTGAGACTGAATAAGGTGCTCTACCATCTTGCTCAGTGTTCTTCTGTGACTTCTTTGCCTATCCAGTAACTCGGAAGCGTGTATTCGCCTTGAATCCGGAGATTTTCATCGATATGGTGCCTTTCAGCCCCACAGAAGTGGAGGTGCACGACCGCAAGCCGACGCGATCCATCCGAGTCTCTTCGAGAGATAAACCAAGCGTTCACCATAGACCTGAGGATAGATCTGTATTTTCTTATGGCGCCCAACGTTACTGGACATGAAAGTCCTCATACATACAGTGGTCTTGGTATCCTCATTGCGTCGCCAAAACCAGCGTGCTTGGGGCTCGTTACAGCAGTCCTAGATAGCCGACAGCGTGTTTCATTAAGACGCCTCTAGGACAGTGTAGGTCAAGGTGCATCGAATGACATCGTATTGGCTTCAAATCTTTGGAGCCCATCAGTCAGTTGGCTGCCTCTCATGTCCTTGCTAAGCTCGTATGTTGTTAGGACCTCACACGACATGCAAAATTGGCAATCGCCCCCAATGCACGCATGGAATTGGGGAACAAAATCGGTAGATATATCTCTATGTCGTCGTGTCAATGTATCACAGACTTGAATATCTCATACATGCCTGTGTTAGCCTGCCTGTCTACCGCTGCGCACAACAAGCTCCGCAACTCTGAGCTTGGCAGGCTTCGACGAACAGTACCGACAGCAGCCTTTCCTTCCAAGATCCCTTCTTTCTCTCTTGTATCGAGTCTAGAGACAAATCTACTCGATTTTGCGCGATGCCGAGGAACTTCGTCGACAGTAGCGCTACAAGCGTACAAAGCCGCCTGCGCTACTCTTGATCTCACACGTTCCAAAGTGGTATATGCCTTCCTTGTTCGGCTATTGCTTACCCCAGATCTCAAACCACTAGTGGTCTGTCGAGGACAGTGCCTTCCTTGGCGCATTTGACGTCTCCGTTTCAACGGTCCGAGCCTCAGAGGCTGGGTCATCCCACTTAGGCGATGCAATGGGCGCATAAAGTGGAGCCGTTCCCAAGAGGCTTAGTATTCGTCTCCCATCTTCGTCTTCCCGTTTCGACCCGTCCAGGCCACTGCCACCATGGTCTCGTCCGCATGTACGGAATCAGAAACACATATGATGCTCGAGGCTTCGCGCTTGGCCCTTAGTTCTACGCGTCAAAAGACTCTACAGCAGAGACCGTTGCTATATGTCTTCTGGCATGCAACGTCAACTGTCAAATGCAAGCGGCTCCCCTATGAAGATCAACATTTGAATTCATCGAGCATGCCCCAAGCATTCAAGGAGTCGAAGCCATGTATCTTCCAGGCCTCACTGCATCATGCATACTTTCCTTTGTCCTTCTTTCCGCTGCTATGCCTGCCAAACATACCTCTCTCGGTGGACGCAGCGGACGATTACAGACTGACGCTGATCTTATCGCCCTATCACCCATACTCGTATTCAATGGTCACCACCAAACAGACCCTAGCCACCTCATCCTAACCCGCCGATCCGTACCAGCGATACCAGTAGGCAACAACTGGTTCATATACTTCGAACGCTATATGTGGGCCGCCCCCATCCAGCCGGCGGTAGAGAATATGCTCGTCTTCTACAACGCCTTGCAAGCAGAGGCAGCGGCACGAGCGGACCAGAACACTGTTTCCGCCTTGACACAGTTCGGTAAGGGCAACCTGCGGCTGGAGATCCTCTGCGAAGGGACCTTGCCGTGGTTCTTCATCGGAACGTTCGCCGAGTGGATGCTACACGTCACCAATCGGGGCTTTGCTGGCCTCTACACAGCCAAGGTCGTCCATGCGGCTACTGGTGTGACGGTCACGATTACTCTTCAGCTTCTGGCGGCAGCTGCGGTTGGGAACTAAGTATGTTGGCCTCATTGGCTCAAGGACAGCTCCTTGAGTATGAGCTATTATGGGCATGCGTGGGAGAAACTCTGAGAGGTAGTGGGGGCTAGCAAGGATGCCCAAGGTTGACCGAGACCTGAATGACAGTTTCGAAAGCGGCCGTCGAGATGAGACTCCGACCATTCTGGGACCCGGGGGCGATTTTGCAGTATTGAGATGAGGAACAGTCACTAAATAGACCAGTCAATCTGTTGCTTCATCGTAGGCCGGTATTGTCAACTGATCTATCCAATGCTGACCTTCCGATGCACTGGACACGAGATGCATTACTGTCCTGGCACCCGAGGCTTTTGTTTTGCAACGAATAGTAGACATCTATGTCAACAAGCGAGTCAAGACAACTTCACGTCTCCAGCTCGTGTCATCGCCGAATGCATATTGCAGAAGGAGATCAATTCTTGCTCTGACTTCCATATTTCCGAGATCATCAACTGCACGCACTCATAATCACTACAGGCATAATCATCCCACAACCCCCATACCTAAAGCCCCAAGCTCTCATCCTCCCCCACATGCCATCCTAGACATCAATCCCCTCCACCGTCACCCCCTTATTCCAAGAATACTGCAACCCCCTCGCCACCTCCACCGCCGCCTCATGACTCACCATCGCCGCCACCAAATACAAACTCGCATCCAACCCCGACGTCACACCCCCACTGGTAATCAGCCTCAGCCCCCCCAACCGCAACTGCGCCCTCCGCGCATTACTCTCCCTCCGCCTCACACTCTCCTTCCACGCATTGCTCCCCTTGCGCGCAATACTCTTCCTCCGCCCATCCGGACGCTTCGACAGTATAAACGGGTTCTCCTCCAACTTCTCCCCCAGCTCGAACCGCGCATTGCAGACCACGTAATTCTCCTCCATGACATCCGTCTGCTCCAATTCCCCCTTGCGCGCCGCGTCTTGGCACAGGATCTCCAGCTTCGTGTACCAATCCGGATGGGTCGTCGCAGCCAAGCCCTGCAGCACGCCGACCTGCGCGAGCAAGAGGCTGCCGGTGCCGATGCTGAGGAGGGTGCGCTCCTTGGAGGGGTCGTGCACCTGGAGGGCGGTGAAGGCGGTGATTAGAGGGAGGGGTTCGGGGGCGGGGGTTTGGGAAAGGAGGGATTCGATGGCGGGGCCGCCGGGGATGATGAGGATGTCGTAGTCGGCGATGTTGGCGTGGGCGTCGGCGTAGTTGGTGTCGGCTTTGACGGTGAGGGAGGAGGAGGAGGTGACTCCGGGGGAGGAGGCGGCGATGGTGCATTCGAAGGCGGCGGTGTCTGGGGATGTGTTAGTGGTGTGAGTTGGGGGCGAGGTGGTGAGGGGGGGGGAGAGGGGGCTTACTGGGGTCGTTGAGCTTGTGGCGGGCGTTGCTGAGGACTTCGAGGGGGCCGCAGAGTTCTTGGGCGCCGAAGGAGGGGTGCAGTGCGAAGAGGACTTGGATCACGTCCGTGGTGTCGTCGTCGAAGGACTCGGAGGTGGGCGTCTCGGCGATTGCACTCATCTCGGCGACTTGGTTGCTGTTGGTTTCAAATGGATTGTTGTCGTTTAATGTGGTGGATGGGTTTAAGTATTTGGTAAGACAGCTCAAGTCTTGTTGTAGGGCCACGGGGTAGGCGTTCCTAGGGTCCTTCCCCGTGGGGTGTGAGTGCGGGGTGGAGATCTTTCCCCGGACAACATCTACTTGCATGAGTTCGAATTGTAGCCTACTTTACTTTACTATGGAGATGAACTCTCTTCTGGGAGCTACATTCGTAGATGCTTCGAGCACCATGCAATACCGTATCTGATCCCAATGACAATCGCTGCGTAACATCATGCCCGCACCGAATGATATATGTCTTAAGGAAAAATCCCGCTTCACCATCACGACAGCTGAGACTTCTCCTCAGCTTTCTTCTCACCCTTGCCATCCCCTTTCCCAAAGTATGGTAGGTTGTTCTTCATCTCCCCCATATTCGGAAATTTCTTCGGTAACGAGGGCGTGTACTTGTTCAGCAGCCCCTGAGCGAATTTCGGAGTCAGCATTCCTTAAGTCGTTAAACAAAGAGGTCTCGGAAGTGGATGCTGCTAAGACATGTTGAACGCCTCTTGGAACCCTAAGGAAAGGGTATAAGATGCTCGGAGAGTTACTTACCTGCTGCGTCTTCTGTTTCACCTCCTGCTCCATCCTGTCTGCCTCTGCGTCCGCCTCTTTGTCGTCGGTATTGTCTTCTCCCTCTGTCTTCTCCTTGGGCTCTTTACCCACGATCTTCCCATCTGGTCCGTAGATGGCCTTCTGTCCTGCCGCCTTTGCTTCCTCGACGTATGTCTTTTTCTCTTCTTCCTCGTCCATCTGCTTCAATGTTTCTTGTTCGCGCTTCACAGCTTCGTGATCTAGATCCTCGAAGCCAATTTGCGATAGAATCGACCCAACCAAGTACCTGTACCGTAGGTGCCCGCTTACCGTCTCACTAACATCGACATTTTCCACGCTCGGTAGGCCCTCGATCTTCTGTAACCCCGCGATACCATACTGTACGCTCGAGGTACGGTATAAAAAGCCAAGAACATAGTCGTTCTGACTATACACGTTGACGAGCCGACTGGCAACTACACTGCGCATCTCACGCCAATCACTTGAAGTACTCGGCGTCGGCGCGCCGACAAGCACGACTGACTCGACCAGGCCGAAGGCGTGGCGTTTAGCAAGCGACATCAGGCACGAGTATATCACTCTTGCGCCCAGGGAGTAGCCGATCAGCGTGACGGGACGCTCGCCTTGTGCCTTATTTATCAGCGCATCAGCGAGCACCTCCCCAGCCTTGTCCGCACGGCTTTTGGCAATGCTGAACGGGTTGTCAACGACCCTTGAGATTTTAAGTAACCCAAGGGGCCAGAAAGCGCTGGCAAGCTCGGCGAAAATAGTGTGCTTGATGAGTTCGCTTTTCGCGGCACCCCAGGCAGCGCTGGAGACCATAGTTGTCATGCTGTTGCCCAGGTTCATAAGGGCTTCAAGTTCCCATCTCAAAGCGAAGACTTCAGAGCCAGAGCCTAGGACACGCCAGGGGGTGAGGACCTCGTCCTTGGAGGTAAGCCAGCCAGTTATGCCAATTGTGACACGCAGGCGGCGGGTGGCCGGGTCGTCCACGGCATCTGCTTCTGAGCCTTTCAAGTGCTTGCCATCGAGGCTTTTGCGCTTGTGGGGTGAGTCGATTGCCTCGTCTTCAGGTTGTGAGAGAGGATTTGGAATCTGTGCAGAATCTTTCTCACCATCACCCTTCTCTTCCAATTTCTTGCGAGACGCCTCGCTGGCTTTCACATCAATATCTTTTAGGCCTTCAGGAACAGGGAGAAAAGCGAAGTCCGACACTTCGCGCGCGTAGTTGTCCATCATCTCGCCCGTCATCTTCCCTCCGTATGCGCCGAACAGCCCTCCCACAATCAGTGTGCTACCTGCTACACTTCCCAAATAGCCTGCAGCAGCCGTCGCTCCGAGGCCCAATCCTCCCATCACACTACCAACACCGGCTGCTACCAGAGGTGCAGCCAGTCCTCCCGTGACTCCGATCACGGCGGCGCCAGCAACAGAAGCTAGACCAACTTTCCACTTTCGGGAACTCTTATTTTCTTCCGCCTTTTTCTGCGTTTCTGACTCGCCGGACATATGCTTCGCCGCCTCGAGCAGGCCTTTGGCAACCTTCTCTTCATCTTCTGTAAGAACGGTAAGTGAGAGGTGGAACGAGGAGGTCATATAGAGCATAAGAACGCGCGAGAGTGATGTATAGTGCTCAAGGGAGAGCAAAAGAAGGAGGGTCGAGTGTAGTATGAGTATCTTTTTACTCTCTTCCAATTCGGCCAGTGGTGTAGCTACAGGCGGGAAATGACGCCGCAGTGTCTCATCGGCAGCATGCTTGGGTGTCCTTGAAGTATCGGATGGTACAGAATTGATCTTGCTGTCTGGGGGTGCGTGTTGCGTTCCTTTCGGTGCTTTTGCTTGCTCCAGGTGCATCGAAGCTTCCTCTTTCGAGTTGACAATCGAGCCAACTCTTTGTATGACGGTGAGCCTCCAGGTATCGATAAATTGCAAAGCAGCTTGTTTCATCACTCGCGTGTGAGGATCACCAAGCTCCTTGTTCAATTGCTCCCTCAGCTTCCGTTCTTTGTCGTGTTTGGCAACGTCGGTCGTACCAGGGTCGATGTCCGGGTTCATTATCTTGTCATCCTCTGATAGAAGATCTTTGGGCGCTTCAGGGGTTGAGCGCGATCCAAGCTAAGAATGTCAGAGAGCAACGAGTAAAGGTTTGTGGTAGAGCATACGGCGGCATCGTAGCTTGTCTCGATGGTCTTCCGCATGGCAGCCGTGATGCTGGCGATGAAGAGAGTCAGCTCTCCGCGTTGACTCTCGTCAAGTATGCTTGTGAGCGACTCTTCTTCGTTATGACGCTGCTTCGGGTCCCCCTCATGGGAGGACCACGGCATGTTCTTAAACATATTGGCGGTCTGTTCGTGCCTTCGTTCCTCAAGATTTCAAATGACCTTATGGAGCTTGACAGATCCTCGACCCTACCAATGGGTTTTTAGTATCTATCTTTGTTCGGAGTACCAATGCGTCAGACGAAATTGAACGTCTTAACAAAACACTCTCGATCCTCCGCAGCTCGAAATAGTAAAAGTATGACGTCAAAGTCTTATCGCACTTCATGCAAGGTTTCAACCCCAAAGAAAGCCCTAAACCTGAAGCTCCTAACAACCCATGCATCATCCAATCTTCAAGAAAGGTAGTGTTACTAATATTGGCGATACTTCTAGGAGAGCCGGCGAAACAGAATTTGTCAATCCAGAAATCGAAACCATCGATCAATCTGCAGGGCTTGATTGGGCGCGAGAGGTCTGAGCCTCAAAGTCGGTAAAGCATCTTTCTTGCAACGCAAAAGTACCAAAATACTATTAAGAAAGAGGAAGTTTTTGTGGGTTCGGTAGTTTCAAGAATAATGAAGTACTGAGCTTGAGACATCATATAAATGATGCAAGAACCGTCGTAACAAAACGTACTCAGTCCGCTAAGGTGGACAGCAAAGAGGAATTCGCGAGCCCATTTTATGCTAAAACGAACGACAAAATCCATTCTTTGCAAGTAATCGTCTATCGTCGGGCCAAAACTCCCAACGATTCTCCGTCGAAGCGTTGCCTCATCACCTAGGAGCCTTGACTCTGGTGAAAGTGGCTTCAGGAGCGTAATTTATGTCATCACCTTTTGCGCCAATAGAAGGACATTTTAGGGGACACAGAGTAATGAGAGAGGGCTAGAGGAGAAGTACGTATGTTGTGAAGACTGCTTGACTCGACTGATGCTGCCATCAATCAATATTGATGTTCTTAGCGATCCACTAATGTGTCTTGGTAAGTGATGAATTGGAGGACGAGCTGCAACCTTGAGACCCTCTGTAAACCATAGTGTGAATTGATAAGCCGAGGCCATAGACAGAGCTCAACCTTCGGGCTGTTGGTCAATTGCAACGCAAAACTCACATGGCTGCTATTGCGGCGAAGGTTGACGCATGATATCTATGGCAGCTTTCTCGTTCCCGCAAACTTCCACGAGTTCTGGTTTCCCATCAGCCGATCCGTCTCTGCTTTTAACCCAGCCTCCTCCGATTCCCTGAAGTTCTCAGATTTCCCCTTGAACAAATCAATCTTCTTGTTTGGATCAGCAGTATACTTCTTGAGCCGGGGTCTTGTCATTCCCTTTGTGAGATGCTGGATAAGGTCATCGATGGAGCGTATAGCTGGATGGATGTTGGTCTGGTCATCGGCTCTATGCCAGACACATCGACATTGATTACATCTGATGACCTTGAACCGCACATTCTCCAGGCCACGGACCTCGCGCAGCGCGTGCCATGCGACGGGAGGGCCACGATCACCCACCAAGAGATCGATGGAGAGCGATCGCAAATTCTGGCAGGTCTTGAGTAGTCGGAATGCCGTCTTAGGATCCTTGCCAGAGTAGGAGAACTCCAGCGCCGTGAGGTTTTGGCGGCGGGCATATCCGATGTTCTTCAGGAACGAGTAGAGCATACTGGTATCCAGGATAGTGATGTAGGTCTCGCGATAGAAGATATGGAAGGCCTCAAGGTAAGTTTGCTTGGACACTAGGAGGATTGCCAAAATGCCTGCGCCTGGTGGCCATTCGCTGGTCCACTGCAACATGGTTGCTGGCACCTTGCCGTGCGCCAGGACAAGTCTGTAAATGCGATCGCGGATTTCTGGAGGGAAGGGCAGGTGCTTCCCCGTCGCGTGTGTCACAGGCTGCATCTTGATCTTCTGCAAGGTGGAAGGCTTTCGAACAGGCATAGCTGTAGTAGACGGATGGTTGGATGCCGACGCTGGGAGGACGAGGCTGTTGTTGCTTCCTGTGAATACCCGTGTAAGCATGGTAGTGCCGAACTGACGTTCCGTGGTACTGTTTTGCTTACTGATATATGTATCTGTGTGGATATGGCACCCGGCTGGGTACAGCGCAGGAAGTAGTGACCGTCTCCGCCTGTAGACTTTTGAAAAGCCCTCTGCCCAGACTGGACGAGGGCTTCAAGGAATGACGAGTTAAAGCTCAAGCGTGAAGCGAATATGACCGTTAGCGTATGAAAGTGAGTTGTATGTTGATCTTGAGGCTGTTGACAACTCGAAGCCGTAGCAACGCCTTTACGTGTTTTCGCCTAAGCTCGGAACAGTGACTAGCATCACTCATTGCTATCTTAACACTTCTTCAAGCGGTAAATGAAATTGTCGAGGCCTTGTGATTTGATGATGGCAGCATGAGAGATATCGAAATCAAGGCACGGGGACATCGGCTACGGTATCGTCAAGAAATACACCAAAGCTCAGAAAGCTTCGCAACATGATATTTACAGCTGATGCAGCTTACCTGCTTCGAATCTGATGCTGGCTGTCCTCGGTACACCATCAAGAGAACACTTTATAGACATTCTTCCCCACGTCTCACTGCTCTCGAAGCAACGAGTTCTTCTGTTAGCCTAGTACTTTACTCCTCATATCAGGTCCTCTTCCTCCCCGTTCTTCTGCCCATTCGTTTGAATCTCACCATCTTGCTGTTCCTCGTTATCTCTGGTATCTTTGTTCCCACCTTTACTCCCACCACGATTCCTGCCCGAGCGCTGGTAGAACTCGTCGAGGACCTTCTTTGGTATACGATTGAGCAATTCCTTAGGGTATATACGAAGCAGGCTCCATGCAAGGTCGATAGACTCGTAGATGGTCCGAGACTCGTAGGCTGATTGGGAGATGAAGGTTCTCTCGAACTTGTCCAGAAACTCAAGCGAAAGCTTGTCCTCTGATGACAAAGCTTCTTCTCCCACAACCGCTTTCATAGCCGCTAGAGAGTCATCAGTATCGCCTGAATGCCTACGCTAGGTGACGTTTACGAACCGGCATCTCGACCAATGGCATATTTGGCATACAATTGGTTGGACACATCTCCGTGATCCTTCCTTGTGTGGCCCTCGCCAATAGCAGACTTCATGAGACGGGACAATGATGGTAGAACATTGATCGGCGGATAGATACCCTTGTTGTGTAATTGGCGGTCGACGAATATCTGACCCTCGGTAATATACCCTGTTAGATCAGGGATAGGATGTGTGATATCTAGAACATCCGTCAGCAACACCGAGAAGGGCCGACGCTGCAACATCGTACCGTCATTTGGCATGGTAAGAATGGGAATCTGTGTAATCGAGCCATTGCGCCCTTGGACACGACCAGCGCGCTCATATATGGTTGACAGGTCAGTGTACATATAGCCGGGATAACCGCGACGTCCAGGTACTTCTTCTCGTGCAGCAGAGACCTCTCGAAGAGCATCGCAATATGCTGTTAGATCAGTGAGAATCACTAAGACGTGTTTTTCGAGTTGGTAAGCGTAGTATTCAGCCGTTGTCAGAGCTAGACGAGGGGTGATGATGCGCTCGATTCTGTGCATTGTCAGCTGTCGCGCTTGAGTAGAATTCGATCGGCATACGTAGGATCGTTGGCCAAGTTCAAGAACAAGGTGACTTTCTCCATGCTACCGTTCTCCTCAAAATCTCTGGTGAAGAATCGACTGGTTTCCATGTTGACACCCATGGCTGCGAAGACAATCGAAAAGTTCTCTTCGTGACCGTCATGGACATCTTTGGTAGGCTTGTTGACCAAACCAGCTTGGCGACATATCTGGGCGGCAATTTCGTTGTGAGGTAGACCGGCAGCCGAGAAGATAGGAATCTTTTGCCCGCGAGCAATGGAATTCATCGCATCTATAGCGGATATACCAGTCGCAATCATCTCTTCAGGGTAGACCTGGCTAGAACTTAGCTACGTTCGGGCCTGAAGGGTAGCACTACGTACCCTCGAGTACGGGTTGATTGGGCTCCCGTTGATATCGAGGTAGTCTTCCGCAAGGACCTTCGGGCCCTTATCTATGGCTCGCCCCGATCCGTCGAAGACACGTCCAAGCATGTCCTCTGAGACTCCCAGCTTCAAGCTGTGCCCGGTAAACTCGACTTTTGTCTGCACGCAATCAGCGATCGTCTCGCTCCCCTTCCTAGGTCCCTCCGTACCTTCTTGACGTCTATGCCTGACGTGCCCTCGAATACCTATGCCTCTTTCAGTATACGCATACGGTTTATATCATAATCGATCTGTCTGTACCTGGACCACAGCACGGTTTCCTAAAAACAACTGAATCAGAAAGGTGACAAGCATTGCTCCGAAGCATAGCAAACCCACCTCGTGCTTCCAACACCTGTCCTGATCTCTCGGTGCCATCTGGAAGTGTGAGGGACACGATTTCATTGAACCTTGGGAATTTGACCTGCAAGATATTGTGTCAGCCTCCGAGCCTCCAGTACGAATTCAAGAAGATCTAACATTCTCAAGTATGACTAGAGGACCGTTGACACCACCAATGGTATTGTAGCGGATTCGAGGATGTATAGTGGTCATACGTGGGTCTGAACTACCGCCCGACATAGCTGATAATGGGGGCTTTGGACCCGATTACTTGTGAGTAAGGTCGAGGCTGCAGCGGATCAGCTATACCTAATCTCGAGCTGGACAGGTAAGTGGTTTCGCCGCAGACATGGATGATCCTCTGATGTTCGAGCTACGCCCGCTTGCCCAATTACAGCCCTCTCTTCAACGATACTAAGCTAGCCAAATATTACAGCGATATGTTACAGGTCTCCAAATTGGTCGTCTAGGTGCAGCTGCTCTCAGGACAGGACAAATGGCACGGCGCTGGTATATTGAATCTCGAGAGAAGTCAGCAGACTCATTATCATCATATATTCGACAATCTAAAGATGTTATCTACAGCGCGAGTAAAGTCACCCTAAAGTGAACGCTGGGAACGTCGCTATAAAGGAGTGAATATTGCAGCTGCTTCGTAACCCATAGTATAGTTTCGTAGCGCCTACATGGGTATTGGGGAGCTACTAAGGTACGCGATGCGATCATGTGCAACGCAATATCTACATTCCATCTTCCATCTCTTTAATCTTGAAGGCTGAGCATGCACGGAGTTGAGGTTACCGGAAATCGGACCTATCACAGAATGAATATGTCAGTCCGTAGCTGGAGATAAACGTTTAGAAGTGTATCTAGTGACCAAGAGGTATCAGACATCCAAGGAAGATTGCCGCCCATGAAACCGGCGACTTAAAGGTTCATGCACCGGCTCGCGTGAAAACTGCGAATGTGGAATGTGTTTCATCATAGAAAACGTGATGGGGAAGGCGTGCAAGGGTGCTTACGACTGCTGTCATTCCGAAGAGCTCAAGCTCTCCGGAGTTGTGGTTACGTATCAAACGTAGAGTGGAACATCGGACCTGCGAGCCGATGAAGGTTAGCCACGATCCTATCAAAGGGTAAGAACAGCTATGAAGGTAGCTTAATTTGATAGGGTCAGACAAAGTATACTGGCAAGTAGCAGATCACCCGGCGAAGGGGATCCGGAAGAAGTCTCTTCAAGGTCGACTCAGTTGGGAAAAGAAGACTTTGGTGTGTTGTCATCTTTCCGGGGGAGGGCGATAAAACAGGGCAGCTGTAGATTGCTTACCTCGTGCAATTCAAAAAGTAGCTGTGAAGCGCTCAGCTGATGCTGCAGCATTTTGGGAATCAATATGGTCCATCATGATTATTCGAGGCTCAAGCACGAGGTGTGGGAGAAGGGAAAAATTAAAGCTTTTCAGTGCGCGGTAAAACTTCGGAGCAATCCGGCTAGCGCTCCAATTGAAGCCTTGAGCTTTGGCTGGGATCGCCGACCAGAGTCGACCAGCGTCGCTGTCGACGGTGACACTGCCACCTCGCGATGCTGACTCCTTCGCTGCTCTGAATTATTGCATCTACCCTTTTTTCCAACGCTGTATTCTGAATCCACCATCACCTTGATCTCCGTTCCTGCCGCTCCGATCTCTTTGCTCATTCTCGGCCAGCCTCCTCCACCATCGCCGGCGGACCCCACAGCCACCATAAGGAAAGACCCACTTGTTCAAGCTCCTGTAATACAAAGCCCAGGACACTACCGGCCGCAACTCGAAGGCCGGGCAAGTCAGTGCCGACTTGCACCTCTCCGGTCGTGGCCGCCTTTTTGAGTAACCGTTGCGACACATCAATTTTGCGGAGCGATTCGCTGTATTCTGAATTAGCGCACAGCGAGGGAGCCAACTGCATCTCATGGAATACCTTACGACTGAGTGAGTATGCTAAGGAGGCTCATTCGATCGGGTTTGTAGTTTGGCACCCTCGCTAGGTCCAGTCCGTTATCGCTCGGACTCGGGACCTCGCAACTCAGATTAGAAGAGAGAGGTACGGGACGCGCAATTGGGAAACGAAGCTCAGTTCAGCAGTCTACACTCTGTGGTCGCGCGCGGTGCAGTCACGGTGGAAGCCTCCTCGGGGTTGAGCCTTGACAATGATGGCAAGTATGGCACAGCCTTTTGCGCAACATCCCCCTGGCATGGCGGTTCATGGTGGTCATCCAATGATACAAGGTCATCCGTCAAATCAGGGTATACCGGGTGGAGGACAGCCTGGAATATCGATGGCCCAGCAAATGCACCCCGGGGTCGTTGGGCAGGGAGGTCCACAAGTCAGCCAAGCAGGTCCAATGATGGCTGGTATGATGCCAGGCGGTGGGCCGCCTGGAGTTACTGGAGGTCCAAGTGCGCACGCTCAGGCACACCTGAATCCGGGTCATCAGGGACCGATGTATCAGAACCAGCAGCAAATGTGTAAGTCAAATCACGTTTAAATTTTTTCCTTATGTTTCTTTTCATTGGCAAAATAGGGGCAGTGTCGATGAGGTACTGTTTTCGTTCCAAAAAGCTAGCATCAAAACATCAACTTCCAGCTTGTTGATGATCTTCTTGCTCTTATTTCTTGACAATGGTCCTTAATATTGTGGAGCCTTGAGCTCGATTGGGACTGCTGAAGACTCAAATTACACTTCACTATGATTTCCCTCGGCGTATATTCGGTTCCTTCACTGGCACTGAAGCTGACCGTGATGACAGTGCAAAATACCCCACAACATCTACAAGCACAGCAGCAAGCTCGACACCTTCAACAACAGCAAATGATGCTACAACAGCGGCAGATGGCCCAGCAACATCAGCAGAATGGTGGTATGCCTGGTCATCCGATGAATCACCCGCAATATGTAGGAATGCAGGGTAACCCTCCCATGCGCGGAGTTCCCCTACCTGCCCATTTACAGCATTCACAACAACAACAACAAGTCCACCAGGCGAGGTTGCAGCAGCACGCTCAGCAACAAGCGCAACAAGCGCACCAACAAGCCCAACTGCAGCATCAGCAACAACAACAACATGCCGCCCAACAACAGCACCAAGCGCAACAGCAAGCGACAGCCCAGCAGATGGCTATGCAGCAGCAGGTGGTTAGCCAAGCAGGATCATCTCAGGGTCAACCAACCCCTCAAACTCCGTCGAGAAGTCATTCCCAAGCCCCAAACGGACAAGATGCTCAAAGCGTCGCGGCTCAACAGCAGGCCCAGATGCAACAGCAGCAACAGCAACAGCAACAGCAACAGCAACAGCAACAGCAACAGCAACAGCAACAGCAGCAACAGCAGCAGCAGCAGTCTCAAGCCCAAGCCCAAGCCCAAGCCCAAGCCCAAGCCCAAGCACAAGCTCAAGCTCAAGCCCAAGCCCAAGCCCAAGCCCAAGCCCAAGCCCAAGCCCAGCAACAGCAGAATACCCCACAACAACAACACCAGCAACTTCAACAACAGCAACAGCAAGTTCAGCAAGCTCAGCAGCAGACACAACAGCAAGCGCAACAGCGAGCACACGCAGCCGCCACGATGCAACCGAGGATGCAAGGCCATTTGCAGAGTGGGGGGTTTCTGGTAAAGCTATTCACATTCGCAGACTATCTGGGCCAATTCTCGGTAAGCTTTCCCAAGAGGCAAAGTGACGACGGAGAACTGATTTTGCTCGCCCAGACAAGGAAAGAACCTAACAGTCAAAACTATTGGCAATCTTTCGTGGACCGGTTCTTCTCCCAGACTGGGGTACTTCGGACTCAGCTGTGGTGTGCTTCAGACCAATCAACCAAGAAATACGAAATCGCGAATCCGGTCCTGGCGAGGTATTACTGGACTCATTTCGAGAGCGGGTTCCAGAATATTCAGATGACATTGGAACAAATCGTCGAAAAGGATCTCCCCAATGGTGGTCATTTTGTTGAGTGTTCAAGGTGTACTTTCTTCAATTGGATGAAAGATGGGCACGTAGTACGTTTGACCCTATCTACCTTATCTGTAATGTACTAATGTATGGCAGGTTGTCTCGACTGGCAGATTGGGAGCCCAATTCGACCCTCAGGGCAAGATCGACATTCTGGATCTAGCTACCAATGAGCATAACGAGCTTGTACCCAGGGCAAAGCTCGTACAGTCTGCACAAGGGTCGCCGGAAATGAAGCAATCACCAAATGCAACCAAAAATGCTAAGCGAGCGTCCCAGCAGAGGCAGAAACAACAACTACAGATCCCGCAGGATCATTCCCCTCAGACGTCGGTCCCAAAATCTATGCTCACCGATTGGGGTACTACTGCAGATGTCTCACGGGTCTTAGAGGTAGAGACCTCTACGTGCAACATCTAAGATAAGCCTTACTGATTGATTGATACAGGTAGCTGAGACAATGACGATACTAGGCCCGCTATGCAGCTACTCCCAGAAACATCCCGAGCTCTCCGCGCGCGAAGCCCTGAATCTGCTCACCACTCAGATACAGGCTCAGCCCCACCAATTTCACAGTGCGAATCTCCACCCGCACCCTGGTCATCCTCTGAATAATCCTGCTCTTCAACAACCTCTCCCTAATCACTTCGTCTCGCCCGCACCCCCACATCTCGCCCTTCCAATGTCGAACGGGGCTTCGCCTGGTACCATACACGCGTCACCAGCCATTCAAAACCAAATGCTTCAGCACCATCTCCATGGCACACCACAGCAAACCCATCAGCTTCTTGGCCAAGCCCCGACAAGCGTGGGCATGGTGACGACGCAAAGTCAGCAAGGTACCAATACCAGCGGCGGAGGTAGCCAAGGCACCAGTGCAAACGCCAGTCCCAATGTCACGAACAAAAGACGGCGACCCAGTGCCGTCAAGGTGGAAGGTGAGGACACCACCGAAATAAATGGGACTGGGCCGCAGAATAAGGTCAAGGCAAGCTCAAGAGTAGGTGTAAAGAGACAGAAGGCGAACGGGTGAAAACTCATAGACGAATGGGGTGGCTTCGTGTTACTATCATGCTGGTGTCTGTTTCTCAGCGTTGGCGCTGTTTCATTACGGTCCTGGTTGGAAAGGTCGGTTGGCGATTCGCGGACTGCGATATGGGACGGTTGAGTGAATATGGCTATGTTATGCCGCTCACGACGAGCCATTTGGGAATGAGTTCGAGGCTGCATGTATCGTCGCCACATAGTCGCCTTATGTAATGTCATCGATTGAGATCTGTACTTGATCTAACATCCAACTACTTGCTAGATATGATACTCCACCACCGCTTTCGAATCCCCCACCATGACCCCACCATACGATAAAGCAACCGTGAAAGGGCCACGCCAACCGCTGCACAGATCAACCTGACTCCTTCCTTCCTTCCATCCATCCATCCCTAAGTCCTCCACCGTCTGGAAGAATGGCGCACATCCACTCTCCTCCCAACGCCCATACCCACTCCCAACCCTTCTCCGCCGCCGAACACGGCCACAGCCATGAGATCCTCAACGGCCCCGGCTCCTTCTCCGGGCGCGAACTGCCCATCATCGAAGGCCGAGACTGGGAAGAGCGAGCCTTTACAGTCGGCATCGGTGGGTAGGCTCCCACCTCCGACCCCCAGCATCACACTTCCCTCTCAGCATCTGGGGACCACATACGAAGCATCGGCTAACAGCACATCTCATCCTCGCAGACCCGTCGGCTCCGGCAAAACCGCCCTCATGCTCGCCCTCTGCCTCGCCCTCCGCGACAAGTACTCCATCGCCGCCGTCACCAACGACATCTTCACCCGGTATCCCCCTCCCCCCTCGCTTCCCCCCGAAACTCCTTCCCTCCCCAGCTGACCCTCCCCCCCAAGCGAAGACGCCGACTTCCTAACCACTCACGCCGCCCTCCCCGCCCCGCGCATCACCGCCATCGAAACCGGCGGCTGCCCCCACGCCGCCGTGCGCGAAGACATCTCCGCCAACCTGCACGCCTTGCAAGCCCTGCACCGCCAGTTTCAGACCGATATATTGTTGATTGAGAGCGGGGGGGATAATCTGGCGGCGAATTATAGTAGGGAGCTGGCGGATTTTATTGTTTATGTGATTGATGTCGCGGGCGGGGATAAGGTGCCGAGGAAGGGGGGGCCGGGGATTACGGGGGGGGATGTGTTGGTTGTTAATAAGGTGGGTTTTGGATCTGACTAGGAGCCAGGGGGGGAAAGAGGAAGAAGCAAAAAGGGGATTAAGTGGGGGAGGGGAATGGCTGAGGGGAAGGGGAAGAGGGTTGTGGACGACGGCTGACGTTTTCCGGGGGAGTAGATCGATCTCGCCGAAGCAGTAGGCGCTGATCTAAGCGTCATGGAGAGGGACGCCGCGAGGATGAGGTATTCCCCCCCATCCACTCCTCCCCTCTTATCTCCCATATTCTCTATACAGTATCAACAGCTGACACCAGCCCCAGAGACGGCGGCCCAACAATCTTCGCCGAGGTCAAGAACGGCAAGGGCGTGGACCATATCGTGGGCTTGATACTGAGTGCGTGGAAAGCGAGCGGTGCGTATGAGGTTAGTCGGGAGCGGTGGAAAAGGAATGGTGCGCTGGGTGGGGAGTTGTGAGGAGTTTTGGGCTGTGTGGGTTGAGGTTTTATGAGTTATGATATGGGGGGATGGGTGCAGCGAATGTTGGTGAAGGATACCGGGGTCAGCATACAATAACGGTTTGACGCTTTCCATAGAGGGCGAAAAACCCAGCGGTGCACCATCGCAAAGTCATGAAACCGTTGTTCTATGCTATGCTAAGCGTGCTGGTGAGCTTGAGAAAAGAAGAAAAAAAGAAAAGAACAGCAATCTGCCACCGCCGCTGTCACTGTTACCGCACTCCTTGCAGCATTATTCTTCCCCCTGCCCCTCCTCCTCCTCCTCCACCGGCTCCCCCCGCCTCGTCCCGTCCGCCTGCCAGGCCTCGTGGATGTCAGTTCCCTGCGCGGCGCGTCCCTCCCCTGGAACACAAGTAAATCAGCCATTCATGTAGTACATGCAGACAAACAGACTGGGGTAGAGAGCACTTACAGCCTCTGCCCAGATACGGCTCAGGGTGGACCTTCGGCAGCGTCACCCCCAGGAAACCCTCCCCCTCAGCTCTCTTCCTCCAGTAGATGGTATCGCTCTGCTGCTGCCACGCACGGAGCACCCAGTACTCGCTCTCCATCTGCGAGACGGATGCCGCCAGCCCGTTGCCTGTAGCCGTATACGGCATCAGCTCGCCTGCCGCGTGGACGTTTTTGGCGTTGAGGATGCACTCCGCGTGGTGCTTGTCAGTGGCGCGGGGCACCCACTCGCAGTCGCAGAGCGGACGCGGGTCGGCGGTGATTGCAGGCGTGACGAGGAACTCGAGGATTAGCTGCCCGGCGAGCGCGTCCTCGTGGGCTTCGTTCCAGAGATTGGATAGCTGCAGGGCGTGGCGGAGGAGGCGGTAGAGGTGGTCGATGACGGGGCGGAGGAGGTGGTCGAAGAAGGCGAGGTTGAGGAGGCGCTCGACGCGGGCGGTGAGCTCGGTGTAGTGGGGGTGGGTGCGTGGAAACTGGATGGTGAGGTAGGGCTTCGAGTCGTCGGTCTTGTCGCTCCATTTGGTGGCCCAGAAGAGAGTGTAGTGGCCGGCGCACAGCATTGCGTGGTTGCGCTGGCGGTGGCGTTCGGGGCTCTTCCATCCTGTGCGGTCGACGATGGCGGGACAGAATTGGTGGAAGCGTGAGGGCTCGGAGTTGTGGTCGATGATGCGTTTGAGGAGGAGATCGTCGCTGCCGCAAACGACCCAGTGTGCTTTGTCGTTCAGCATGTGCTGCTTGCTGCAGTAGCGAACGATGCTCTTGGGTCCGCAGCCGAGACATAGGAATTGGTCGGCGTTCCAGTCTGATAGGTGCACCTTGCAGCCTTCGTAGCGGCATTTGAGCAGGTCGCGGTCGTGGCGCCAGATTTCTTCACCGAACATCTCGCAGGACTGGTACTGGCTGAGCTTCATGTTCATATATCCTGGCATCGGTGGAGTGGGGCCGAGGTAGTCAGGATGGCCAGCGCTGACAGAGCGGGCATCAGGGCGAACGCGGACGAACGGCAGGACGTGAGTCAGATCTTCCAGATCATCGAAGTGAACGGCCGGTGCATTGATCATGATGAACTTTTGGTTGACGACAATGGGGCGGTCTAGCATCTCCGCATCCGGTACGGCTTCGGTCGGCGGAGGCTGGTAGCTGGTGGGAAGCTTCTCGAAAATGATGAGGCCAAGGTCCAGCATTTGTTGGTCGGCGCGGGTGTGGGTTGCGTAAGTCCAGGGAAAGCCTTGAAATCCGGCATTAGGGTCCGCTTGTCGCTCGGAGGAGGAACCTGGCTGGGCTAAATTTGCCATTGTGCGGGCTGGAGCAGTGGTAGGAGCTGTATCCGTGGGCTTGGCGATACGTGTAGCTTCAGCTTTCTCGTAGAGGGCTAGTCTTCTGGCTGTCGTCCGTGCCTGGCGGTACAATGAGTTACGATCGGCTACGAACCCGGTGTTGGAAGGTGTAGGTGTAGTTGATCCAGAGGACATGTCATTCGCAGAAGGCTCTCGGACTACCCACTTACCTTTCTCTTCGCGTGACGGACCTTCCCTTGGTGACGAAGGCTCAACCTTTGCTTGTTCGACATTGCTTATGGGTTCAGAGTCTTGTGAGGTTGGTATGATACCGATTGGATCGCCAGTCTCCGCCCCATAGGACGTTGTAGGTTCTGCGACCGCGCCGAGTCTCGTCTCTGGTACAGTAGCAGTTGGCTCGGTAGGAGTATGAGGCAGCGCTGCTGCTGCTGCTGGAAAGTTGGCTCGAGTCGGAGTGGTCGAGGCGCTCCTTGAATTCGTACGCTCTCGGATGAACCTCACGCTATCTCTCCTAGCCCGACGACCCAAAGTCTCCTGGATAGGAGTGATCTCCCCTTCGTCCACACCTGGTGCTGTTTCAAGAAAGGTCAGACTCTGCACGAGCAGTGGTTGAGCCGTTTCAGTAGCTGGCGCCGGTCCTTGATGAGTGAGATCTTGCATTGCTGAAGGATTGACAGACTCAATAGCTGGCGCCAGTCCTTGATGAGTGAGATCTTGCATTGCTGGAGTTTTGACAGACTCAATAGCTGGCGCCGCTTGTTGACGGGTTGGAGACTGCAATACCGAAGAGTCGGCAGGTCGCGTAACTGACGCTGTTTCTTGATGAACTGGTGTCTGCAATGCCGAGGGATCGGCAAATTCAGTGACCGCCACGGCTTCCTGGTGAATGCGAGTCTGCGAGGGCGGAGGATTGAGAAGTTCAGTTGAGGACGCTGTTCCCGATTGGGTGGTATCCTGCAATGCCGAAGCGTCGGTCGACTCAGTAGATGGCGCATCGTCTCGAACGATGGGATGCTGCGATGACGATGAGTCGGTAGATGCTGTAGCTACGGTGACAGTGGCTGGTAGTAAAGAGCGCGAGCTTTGAGTGACAGTGAAGTCTGGGTCGGGTCCACGGCTAGCCTTGTCAGCAGCTACGATGGCCACAAGTTTGGCTCGTTTCCGTTCATTCTCGATTCGCTTCAGATTTGCCGCAACCTCTGGAGTATCTGGTTCTGAGGGGCCGTGGTTTGGTGGTGGGCCACTACTCCCAGCCGCAGGGACAGTCAGTGCCTCCAGATAGTGGATGTTTACTCCGGCTTCGGCACTCTTCGCAACTCCCATTGCCTCTCCGTAGGAAAGACCTTGGACCCCTCCAGGGCGCTGATTGATTACTGCAGCCAACTTATGGGCCTGCTGCCGCGCATTCTTCTCCGCCAAGACATGCCACCAGGGGTCTGGATCACTGTCCAATGTCATCTTTGCTTGAACTGGCTCTGCGAGTGCCAAATTCTCGCGAACGATTCTCTGTGTCTTTGAGATAATGTAGGCTGTAAGTTGGAACGGGTGCACTCACTACTCTGCTGATGATTGTGTCTTTCCAGACGATCTGCAAAATATTAGGTACCACACGCGCTTTGTGACGAAGGGACTTACTGGCTCGTAGTCAAGGTAAGCTGCCGTCACAGGCACTAAACATATGTAGTCCCAGTTCTCAGCATTGCACTGGACCCAGAGCTCTATGAAGTAGGGGATGAAGGAGGGTCGCCAAACAATCACACAGGCTGGATCAGCAAAGTAGCCTTGTGACCTATAGCGACGTTGTAACACTGTTTGCCGATATTGTTTTGTCAGCACATCTCTCACCTTAGCCTTTATATAGTGTACTCTGGAGAGATTTCATTTATTACCTATAAGGCATGATCAGTGCTATGGCTCGGCATGATGCGTGTTGAGCTGCAAAACTTACCATTTTCATCACCCTGGACTACCACGCGCCTAGCTGAGCTCATTGTTCACCCCCTGGTTCTGGTCTCTTACAGATATATGCTACAGTACATGCGAATATACTTTCTGTGCTCTGAACATGCAGCGACAAAGGGATATTGGTGCAGGATCAATGAAGGCGAGATGGAGTGTGCGAAGGCAAAAGTATTGTCTCGCGTTCTAGCTTTATTGATGTCCATCATTGTGCCTACGCTTAGTAGATACGAGGTTCTGCCGAAGCCTGTAGTCCTGTAGCAATTGGACTTTATCTGTCACTAGAGCTCTCTAGGTTTTTGTAAAATTTCCCTCACATTTCTTGTGTCAAGGCCATGTATCCCTTGTCAGCCCTTGATCAGCTCAAGCATATACTTTCCATATTGTCAAACCAGAGGCTGTCATGCTCTAACTTGTTGAACCTATTTAAGCAGTATGGCCCGGTGTCTGGGTCAATGACTAAGGACTATCGCGATGTCCAATGCGCCGGCACGGTGCACATTTCAGGGGTCCAGTGTATCATATATGAGTTCAGGACCTTCTCCGGATGGGCGTTTTGATTGAGTGAGAAGGATGCTTTGACAGGTTGCTTCTTCAGCCATGGGTGTTCACTAGTGATTCCGTTCATCAACTTTCCGCCTTACGTTCTTTCATAAATGCCAAGGATCGCGTGCCGCCATCCACACTAGGGGATTTTCCAGTCCAGTCCTTCGTGTGAAATATTCAGCGATGGCTGCAATTGATCATTGATGACTTTATGAACTTCATCAAGAATTTTGAAAGGGACTCTACAATTCAAAGGAAATCCATGGAGATGCGAGTGAGAATGATCCAGCCAGAGTGGCAAAGAGAAGCATCGAAATCCAAGAAGCAAATTAAGAGAGAGCTACTGTTTTGACCATTACAGACCTTTCGATCTTGCTGTGTGGTGAAAGCCTGAACAGATAGGGTCTTCACTTTTGCCTAGTTGGGGGTTTTGAGAGATGGTCTATAGGATCGGGCGACATCCGCTTGAAGAGTCGTTACAGAAAGTGCCAAGCATGCAATGGGACATATCGTTTTAGAGTTGAATCAATGAGATCGCGAAGATTCATGGACGATTCATGGCGGTAGACAAGACTGATGTGTTCAGAGAAAACCACGCTTACCGAACAGCGTTAGCTCCTGTTATCGGGTAAAAATACATCTACTTTACAGTCAATATCAAAACAATCAGACACATGAAAGTGAGTATTTCATGATACTCAACTTCATTACATACTCGTGCCTCCTAATAAGCCTGTAATCAAGGATCTAGGCTTGAGTCAGTACTTCTTCGTTCGGTGGACACCGTTAGGAGGATTGACGGATTCTACACGATTCTGGCTCGACAGCCAAAATGGGGGACCAGCAACCTAATATCTCGCAGATCCTGGCTGCTCTAGGTGATTTACCTCTCGCGCGATGGTTGTGTGGCAAGTTACTAATCGATCTCCGTTCCTTCAGCCGCTCAGCGCCCAGGTGGGACACCTTCACAAGCACAGCAGCAGCCCCCTCTACAGCAGCCCCCTCTTCAACCTTATCCAGGCGCGTACTCTACGGCACCACCGCCAATTGGTGGTCCGCCATACCATATCCCACAGCCTACCAATGCTGGCAGCGTCGATCTCAGCAATATCAAGCCGGTCCACTCGGGGTCAGTGAGCCTTTCGGATGCGGTAGCCCGAGCGCGCGGCATCGCTGCTGAGAAGGGAATCTCATATGATTCTCGTGGGCGTAATGGTAGTACGTCCGGATTTCATTATTGTTCGTCGGTCCTGATCGTGGATGAGGTATCAGTGCTGACAACTCTTCAGCACCGAGCCGAGATGGCGACCCCAGATTGGCTGGACGCATGCTCCGACGCTCAAGGTCCCGGTCGCGATCACCTCCCCGCGGTGGACGAGAAAGCTTCCGAGACAACTACAACCCATATCGTGATGAGCGCCGCGATGAGCCAAGACGCACTGGGTACGGCCGTGAGCGATCATTTTCCCCCGGTATTCGAGGTACAGACAACTATGCCTCACGCGGATATGGCGGTCCAGAAGACCGAAGCCCTCCAGGTCGTCGCGTTGAGGATGAGAACGTGGAAACGATAAGCATAGCATCGAATCTCGTCGGCCTTATTATTGGGCGTCAAGGGGAGAATCTACGGCGTGTTGAAGCCGAGACCGCTACAAGAGTCCAGTTCGTCACTGGCCCAGAAGCAAACGGTCCAATGCGCTCTTGTAAGATCACTGGGACCCGTAAGGCGCGTCAAGATGCCAAGAACGAGATACAACGGATCATTGATGACAACGGTAATGCGAAAGGGCAGGGCATCGTCGCCGAGCGACCAGTGGTTGTCCAGCAGAAGGGCCCCGGGACACATCAACCAGCGCTACGTGCTGGTGAAGATGCGACCCAGATCATGGTACCCAATCGTACAGTGGGGCTTATTATAGGCCGTGGGGGCGAAACGATACGAGACCTGCAAGAGCGAAGTCAATGCCATGTCAATATCGTTGGAGAAGAGAAGAGCGTGAACGGGTTGCGTCCTGTCAACCTTATCGGCACACCCCAAGCAGCTGCTAAAGCAAAAGATCTCATTATGGAGATTGTGGAGAGTGACACTAAGAGTCTGGCTATCCAAGGTGGTCCACGTGACCAAGGTCGCAGTGTTGGGTTTGGCGGACCTAGCGGCGATGGCGATAAAATCAATGATGAAATCGTTGTTCCTTCCGAAGCTGTTGGTATGATCATCGGTAAAGGTACGTGCTTACAAAAATGGGTTTCAACACAGGCTGTACTAATCGCATTATAGGTGGTGAAACCATCAAGGACATGCAGAATATTACCGGCTGCAAAATCAACGTATCGCCAGCAAGCGGCCGTGACGTCGAGCGTTCAATTGGGCTTGTTGGATCACGTGGTGCAATTGAAGCCGCAAAGCGTGCCATCATGGAGAAGGTCGATGCAGTTGTAAGTACTCGGAGTTCGATTTCATAGGGTGAAACCATGCTGACACCAATGCAGGCGGAGAAGAATCGACCGTCTGGCGGAAACTATCCGAGCTATGAGCGGGAAAATGATCGCTATCAGAATAATCAACCACAGCAGCCGTATGGCGGCCAACAATTCAATGCACAACCTCAGCCCAATGTTCCAGCTGCTCCTCCTGGTGGTGACGATCCATATGCAGCCTACGGTGGCTACCAGAACTATGTTGCCCTCTGGTACTCGCACTTGGCCCAGCAAGGCGGCCAGCAACCGCAGGGGCAGCAGGGGCCACCTGGCTCGTGACTTTGAGACTGCATCGACGCCGGCTGTGATCTCCCGTGATTCGGTGACATGGATGACTCGCTTGACTGGCTTGACCTGCTTGTTCTGATTGATGACATGACCTCGGAGCACATTGATCTGTGGGACTACGTTTTTGATCACTGAGACCATCCTTCCGTCAGCGAATGGTGTCATTCTGCCATAATCCAGGATAACCAGCTTGTGTGACTTTGTGGAGGGACTCTGATTCAAATAATCTGGAGGACTGCTTCGTTTCGCCGAACAAATGCGCTGGAAAGCTCGTCTCCTTTACTTCTTCGAACTTTTTTTCGAGCCGGCAACTTCTGCGATATGACGGATTATGGGCCGCATTCACCAGTCGCATATGTGAATGTCTGCTGTGCGCACGCTGCGAATCAGGGAATATCTTGTAGGTTGTCGACGGATGTTGAAGGGATACGCATGAATTCCACGTCGCAGATTTCGACAAGCGAAGGGCGCAAATGATCAAAATTTCCACTCCATACGACCGATCACCTGTATGAAGGTATGTAGATACCCAATACCAGCGCATCAGGTCGAATGTATTCTATCAGCATGCAATGACAGTTCCTCCACCATCAAGATCTTTAGCGGTGTGAAGTATTTTCCCGACACCACGGCCGCGCTATTCTTCTCATTCAAAGCACTGAAGCGATGATTATCCAGTATTCTTCTTACAAACACCTCACAGTCATTCTACTCCCTGACATCGTTTCCTCCTGATCCCACTGCTATCCCAAAGCACCCTTTACCCTACATCCGACATCATACAGTACGCAATCTCCATATCCACCTCTTCAACCTACCATAGATGCAAAATCAGCAAAACACATCCGCACAACAATCTCAGACCGCCATCCAAATCCCCTGCAAACCCCCTACAACGATTGAGCACTCGCTATCTTGCACGTCATACCTTCACCTCTTCGCTTTCGAGTAGCTAATTATCCCTACAACCTTGCGTGCTTCCTCTTCTCCTCGCTCTGGTCACTCACCTCTCATCACTCACCTCTCATCACTCGTCCAGTCTCACTTCAAGAAACGCGCTGGAATCGACAGATAGCTGCATCGCTCGTGCAGTACTTCCACAAGCGCTTTGGTCATGATGAATTGAATTTTCATCATCCACCTGAAAAGTCCCCGTTGGCGACAAATGTACCCTTCTGCATCCTTAAGCCCCCCGTCCACATTCTACAGCTGACTTACCAATTCCTTTCCGCGCCCTTCGATTCTTCTTCTCCGCTCTTATTTCCTCTCTCCCCCTTCAGACAAGCTTCGATGAGAACTAATCAGAAAGGAAGGGGGAAAGGAAGGGGGAAAGGAAAGGGGGTTGGCATGCTTTCTCATCGGAAGTCGGGCTGGCCTTTTCTTTTGGTGTTGGTGGGGAAGGGTGGAAGAGAAAGAGGTTGTGCGTGCTTGTGGCGTTAGGGGCGAGGGGCTGGAGGGGGCTTGAGGTTGGGGATGGGTGGTGGCTGTGTATTTGTGTATGATGGGGAGTGATATGTCCGGGGAGAAGGGAGGGAAAGGGTGTGCAGCGTTTTGGATGTGCGTATCGAAGGGCATGGGGAGGGGTTCGATTCCGGGGCCAGAGTGATGGGGAGGCGTTGTTGGATTATCCAGAATTTCCCAGGATAATTATCGCGTTTGCTTGGCTGGGTGCTGATGTATGTATCGTTGAGAAGGGGATTTGATGGAAGACCTAGGGGAGACTATGCCTGAAAGAGGGTCTTCAAAAAGCTGTGCTTGGAATGGGTTATAGAAGTAAGATGGAAAGTTTTTTATTGAGGAGCGAGTATTGTCCCTGAATGGTTGCAGAGGCGAACAGAACGGGGTCTTTTGAAATCAACGTTCAACGAAAATCTGCGGCGACTAAATACGCGAATTTCGTATGTTGAGATGCAAAGAGTGGCACGCCTTCCCGGCCTTTCCTAATCAAAAAGCAACAACATATGGCGATCCAGAAATGCAGCGTGCGTCGTGTTTCCCATGATATCGTATGCGTACACCGTACATGCATCCAAAACCTGCCCCTAGAGAACGTTACCCCTTCCCTTACCAATAAAGAAATGCTAGGAAAGTAAAGTTTTTAGAAAGAAGCGCCAGGAAAGTGAAGTTTGTTTCCAAATCAGCTCTTTAGACCGATCCAGACCCCGGCCGCGCTCCGTAGTGTTCGAATGGTTGTGGCGGCCCCAGAGGAGCGCCAGGCTCTGGCTCAGACCCTCTCGGCTCCTCCACAAAGCCCTCCTCACTCATACTGCCTAGCTGCGCCCCCCCAGTGCCACTCAAACCACCCGACTCCCTCCTCCTCGCACTCGACCTCCTCCCCACCAATGGCGTCGAGCTGCTCGACTCCCCCAACCTCGTCTCAAACGTGTCCGCCGTCTCACCGTGACTGCTCACTCGATGATACGGCGGCCGCTGCACGACAGGGCTAGCAAATGGATCCGAGTCCGACCGCTGGCTCGCCCTGCGGTCCAGCGTGATCAGCGAATCGCCGTCGTTGCTGTTCTGCCGCAGGTGGCTAGGGCGCACAGGTGTATAGGCGGAGACGGAGTCGTTGCTGTCTTGGTGATTGTGCATGGGCCGGGAGCTGCTGCTGGAGGTGGAGAGGCAGTCGACGGCGGAACGGCGGGAGCCCATGCGCGGGCGGGACCAGACCGGGCCGGGGGAGCTGAGGGCGGAGGGAAGGTCGGGCGAAGGAGTGGTGGTCGTCATGATTGTGGAGCGCAGTTCAGGGGAGGGCATTTCGGGAGTGATGCCTTCGCGCGTCGACCAGAGCTCATGAGCGGAGGGCTCGGGGGACGGCATCTCGGCGAGGCAATAGAAGGGGTCCGGGGAGGGGGCTTCGGAGCGTGAGGGCGGAGAGTGGGGTAGTGGAGAACGGGGTGGTGGGGAGCCGGGCAGTTCCATGGGCGGCATATAGCTGGTGCTGCCACTCATTTCAATCCCGGGCGACCCAGGTACAGAGTATGTAGTCACATAAGGGAGTTTCTTGTCTGGGATGTTGTCCAATGAGCGAGATCCATCGGCTTCGGCTTTGTCATGGGGGTAGCGAGGGTCTGCAGGGAGCTCTTCTAAGTTGTACGTCATGCTGCTCTTGCGCTTGCGGGTCCGTTTGTAGTGCTTCGCGGTGAAGAAGCCACTGACGAATGCGATGAGAATGACTGCGACAACGATACCAGCGATTGCGCCGACGGGAAACCCGTGGGAGCTATGATTGGTAGTCTGTGTGAAAGTTGAACCACCGCTGTTACCAGCTGATATGGGGCTAGCAGTCCCATTGCTTGGCTGAGAAGCAACAATGTGGGCTGGCGCGTTGTCAAATCTCGTCTGCGACATTGAGAAGTTGTAGTTCTCATAGTCGACAATGAGGTATCTAGAGAGAGTCAACCAAGATTCCGATACGAAAGGGATCCACTTACGATTCTTGTAGGAATGTGCGTCCAAGCGTGTACTGGGTGTCATCGGCTGCTCGACGAAGCGGAAAGTACCTTTCTTTTGTCTTGACCAAGGGGTAGTCGACTTCGAGATCAAAGCTCGAATATGGCAGAGTGATATTGACCGAGGCTGAAGAGCCTACAGTTTGCGCCAACGTGAAGGTCACGCTTGCGTTCTGCTTTACCATTTGGTCATGTAAGGTATCATTGACGATATAGAGATTCGGGATTGGTTGGTAGCTGATGCCAAAAGCGCTTTCGAACGCTTGACATGCCTCGAGCGGAAGCCATATTGTTGGGACAGTAGAGTCTACGAGGGCGAGGATCCCATTTTTAAGGAGTGTTATTTCTGTAGAGCCGGAGTCGGAGAACGTAATTGTCTCAAGCGCAACGACGAGTTGCCGGAATGGATCTTTCGCCAGACCAAAAGAAACGTCGTTCGGAATAAATCTCGAAGAATCATAGCCGCCTAGTGTCAGGCTTGCCGTGGCATTGTTGCGATAAGAAGCGCCTGCAGTGTATGCGTAGGATGAACTTGGTATCAGACTTTGGTTCTTAAGGTTGGTTATCAAACTCGGCCGTGTGTCGAATGGATTGGTGAAATTAACCGGCGTCTGACTCAGGCCCAAACTACCGAGAAAGTAGTCTTTGGTCGCAATGCCCGCCAAGATCTGTTGATCCAGAGTCACATTTCCTCCCTGGCCCGTGGGTATTGAGAAACGATCGTATCCGAACTGGCCATTGTCAGAGTTCGTTGTCAGTCCCAAATTGCCCTCGATTTGTAGGGCGTAGATATTCTTTGAAACCCATCCCAATGACTTGGTGTTGTTATAGACCCCGCCACGGACGTCAGTGCAATTTGAAGCATCACCAGCCGCGATACTACAGCCTGCCGGTAGAACAAGCAGGGTCTCTGGTGCCTGGGTCGACGCTAGGACCTGGAGTTTCTGAGGAGGCACGCCGACTTCTATCGCGAAGGTTGACCACGAACCGTCATTCCCAAGGCTGTTACGAAAAATACTTATCAGTATATAGTATTAAAAGAGTAAAAAGTCACAGCTTCTGAAACAGCGACGCCAATAAGCAATAAGAAAGACACATACAATTGTCCGCTCGGCTCGACAATGATCGGCGCAGCTTGGACTGGCATTCTACCTTGCCCGTACCAGTGCAAAAATAAAAGTGGGATTGGGCGGACTTATAGAGAACGATATTGTGTCGATATAATCAGGTAGATCTGGTGACCCAATGTGGCGAAGCAGAACAGCAGCGTTGCCTTTCAGCGGCACCAGAAAAGAGAGAAGACCGGAGCAGAAGAGGCTCAAGACCGCTATTTGCAGCTGAGAGATGGAGAGAAAGGGCACATCGCACCTTCCGGAAGCATATCAGCGCATGGAACTCCAGCCTAGTCTTTCTCTGCACGTGCAGCAGGGTGCTTGCGGCAGCGCTGCATGTCATTATTGAGGGTGTACTGTGTAGTGAATATCAAGGGCCCCAAGAGCGCTAGTGATGCAAGATAGACCAAGATAGACAAACCAAAATCCTTCCAGCTGAAAGCTAATGTGAGCGATGCGCGCCAGAGCCTAGAGGTTGCCAATCGCATCCTCTCGCGGCGTACATCCACCATGGTATTACCATGACTGTATGATGATAACGAGTCATATCAAAGAGAGTCTCAATGAAGACGCCAGGATCATTGACGCTCCCCATGCCATAGCAACTGAACGGCGTTGAGTAGACGCATCGAGGACCGTGGTCGAGCAGACAATGGACTGTGGTTTGGATTGCAAGCGATCACGTGAGCGGGGTAAACAGTGGACCCTGAGCCCTGAGCAAGCAAGCTAGTCCCCCTTCGGCATCTTCGGCTGTCTGATAGAGCTGCTCTCGAGAGTATCTCCCATCGTTCTCCAGAGAGAAAGAAGGCAGACAAGGCGTCCAAGCTACTGCACCCTCCATCCTTCGCCCTACGATGCCTTCTGCGGCACCCACGTAGAACAACACACACCATCGAAAATGGCGCAACATCTGGTCCAATCGTTATTCCGATGAAGACGCTCCTTCTTCGCTCACGTGCAGTAGCTCGGTCCTTTGTTGCTCACATCACTGATCTTTGGAAGATGGAGTGCAGGCTCGCAGCTCTGTCGGCCAAAGTTGTACGGGCATGAGCGACTCCACCGGTGACAGAGGCGCTCGAGCGACGGTGGAAGGCTGATAGTAGCTTCGGAGTGCCGTGAGCGTGTGATAGCCATTGGATCAGCCACCAAGCACCATGACAATGCCAGCGGCCCGATCAGACTAGCCACCGGCGTCGTGTAGCCTGGTGGAGGAAGCTATCAAAGCTTTGTCAGAGGCGGTCAAATCCTGGGTGGGCATGCGTCACCGGCCACCGTTGAGTCTAGCATGGCCCATTATCGCGGGCCTGGCGTTGGGAGGATGGGCTTGGTGGACGGTGGTGACGGTACGGTGCGGGGACCTGCTTCCTTCTGCAGATCGATTCCATTCCAGGTAATGGCTGGCCGTGCTCGAGGCCGTATAAAAGTTATCCTGGGTCCCCGTCCATGCAATTGTCGCGTCGTTCATTGTAAAAGAATGATTGATGTGAAGTATTGAGCCGCAAAATACAAAGAACCGCAGAAGCATTATCGCCATGTACTCGGCAACCGCGTTTGTCTTGTTTGCACTCACCAGTTTCCTTCCCGGCGCCTTTGGCGCGCCGCAAAGTAAGGCAACCTTTTGGCGACTACTGAAACATATCAAATTGACGGAGAGAACCAACAGTCACACCCTCTCTCACACAAGGCCCTGGAGTACTGGTGTCGCCGCTCGCCGACCTTAATGCTCCCACTGCAGCTCCAAGCTCCTCAAGATCCTGTGGAGGTTGCTACGTCGTCGCAGATGTCGCCGCTCTAGTATGGTACTCGGAGGCCTTCATCAATACAGCAGCCACGCAGTATGTGGGTGTGCAGGTGGGAAATGGCACTCGATCGACAAGGACATCAGTCGTTCAGAATGAGGCTCCATTCACCTATGATCCGCAGAGGATCAGTTCCGCAGGAATGCAAGATCTTGTATTGACACCCGTCGACTACGCCCCCACAGCTGTTATCGCGGGAGCAATCCTGTACGTTGCCTTTCTTGTGTACATATGGGAAAGCTTATTCTGACGTTCCCAGGTCGTCTCCCACGGCATACAATGTCTTCTCCGCCTACTCCCTCACATCGGCCTATCTGTCCAACGGCCGATGCATGACTTCCTCCGGATCTGCCGTGGCCGTCAATCCCGCGTACTCAGAGACCCTTTTTTCAGCATCGGGCCACGTCTCTCTGGACCCAGCTGGCCAACAAGCTTTTATCAACCACATCGGCTTCACATCGTGCTCTGGCGGCGGCGAGCACGCCGTAGCAAGCGCTTTAATTCCAGTCGCGAACGTGACACAGTCCGTCGCTACCACCTTCTCAGGCGTGTCGCTGGCGGCGATTACAAGTATGAGCTTGGCCCCAGTAAGTCTTGTATACTGCAAAGTGTCTAGCCCAAAGATGCTAAACCGCACTACTAGACTACACACCCCACGTTCACAGCCCCCCGTCCGGCAGGCGTGGTTACCCTTACCGAAATCATGTCTTCCACCAACATCACCGCAACGCTGACCGGCACCGCTACCCCCGTGACTTCAGTTTCCGTCCCCAAAATCGTCTTCGGTTCGCGAACCATTACACCAACCCCAAAGCCACTCTCGTTAGCAGTGCTTCCAGGAACACTCAGCGGCAGCATACTGACCGGGTCCATCACTGGGAACACCACGATTATTGGATCTACACAGACGGTGGAGACAACCGGGACGGTGGAGACAACCGGGACAGTGGAGACAATTGGGACGGTTGGAACGGGAGTCGGAGGCGGGAACTCAACGAGTATTGTGCCTTTCGTGGGTGGAGCTGGAGATTGGAAGAGAGGAGGGTGGAGAGTTCTGATTGGGATGGCAGTCGCTGGAGTCCTTGGTATTGTGATGATATTGTAATCGGGAAATACCTTTGGGACGCTAGACGGGGAACGGAGGATATACCTTAGGATTCATGATACCCATATTTAATGATAATGCAAAACGACGCTATAGAGCATCGATTCCCAACCACTGGTGAACTTGCTCACGTCGAATACCACCAGGGAAACCTCAAGCCTACCGAGATCTCTAAGCGCATAATTCCCACATCAGCTTGACTCCACTACGACATGTCCATCGAGCACAGTCCTCAACTTCTATCCAGCATTATCACAGCCTTTGCCCACGCGTATATCTTGTTGCTTTTGTGTAGTGGTGGTTTACTGAATTGAGTTTCTTGATGCTTACTATACTACAGTGTTGGTCTATATTATATGCGATAAAACAAGTATATGTTGATATCTCGTTCTCCTGGAAATTTGATCATACAGGGAGACTTCTGTAGAAGAAGTCAACTCACGGACTAGGATTCGAGATATAGAGATCGAGATATGCGTACGATATTGAATTGAGATGACACTTTTACCTACGTCGGAATTGAGTACAGAGAACAAACCTAGTGGAAAGTAGTGAATGGTGTTCTACCAATGTCTTTATAAAAACTTTTCTAGCCGGAAAGGGGCACTGACTGCTGCTGGCGGGGGAACATGCTTCACGCAAGCAAAAAAAACAGCAGCTTGCACAAACGACTTTCCAGTCCTGTCGGCTTCTCAAACTGCAGTGCAATGAATCCTACCTAGAGCGGCCTGCCCAACAAGTCTCATTCGACTAATCACCGGATGACCTCAAGCCCTTCCTTATCAATACCCTCCAACCCCTCCAGGATATCACTCCCACCCAGCAGCCCCGCGCTTCCCCCCGTCGATTTCCGCGACCCAGTCCAGATCTCATGGAACTTGACACTCTCATCACTCGACGCCACAACAATACACCCCTCCTCCGCCGTCCTACTCCACCACGCCTTGCCCTCACCAGCCTGCCGACTTGTCTCATTCGGCCCACCAGGGTACGCAATAGCTAGCAAAGCCCTCATCTCATTCGCCCAGGGAATCGCGACGATTTGGCGACACTCTGGCCAGGAAAACACGGCGATGCGGTATGGGTGCTCGGGCTGGGCGTAGCCGAACGTGGCTGCGATTTCGCGGCGGCTGGTCGACCAGATCAGGGAGGTGACTTGGGCTTGCACGTCGATGGTGGCGAGGCAGGCGCCGGAGAAGGTGTGGTAGAAGTGGATGGCGCGGTCGTTGGAGCCGCCACCGGTGGCGATGAGGCCGCGTTGCCAGGGGCAGAAGGCGATGGCTTTGATGGCGGCGCTGTGGAGCCATTTGTGCTTCTCGCGGCCCTCGACTATGGTAAGATGGCTGGGTTGTTTGAGAATCAAAGTTGGCCGAGCGCTGTTAGGAATTGAGCTGTGGGGTCCGTCGGAGTGATGATAGCTCCTGTAGCCATCCTCTAGACTTGCGGGACGACTAGTATGGGATTGAAAGCTCTCTGATAGGCCGAAGTCTGCCATTATTGTCTGGAGAGCCCTTCTCGGTGCTGGCGAGCCGCCTCCGTACGCAGCTTCGTCTCTCACGATGTCTTTGACGCAGAACAGGCAGCATGCATTGTCGTTCGCTCCGGTAGCAAAGTACTCTCCATCAGGCGACCAAGCAAGTCCACAGATCAATTGGCTGTGCACGCAGATCTTCGCCAATAAGGTCATCGTACCATTCCATCCGTGGATGGCAGATTGCTGGTCAGTCATCCATTCAACAGAGTAGTAATATACGTTGCCGATCTCATCTCCAACCAGAAGCTCCTCTGTGTCTACGATAGCTTCAAAGCGCGCCGATGGTCGATGCGTCGTGACTGGCTTGAAAGCAACGCAGCCTACCGCACATGGTTGTTGGATCTCAAACTTGATGCCTTGATCATGTAGACTCCATAGCGATATGTGGCCATCGTTCCGGCCCATTGCAAGTATGCTGTGACCGCCTGCTGCCGACGAGAATGACAAAGAGGAGACATACGTGTTGCGTCGGTCGAACTCGCGCAGTGCTGGGTATTGAACGCCAGCTCCTTCGGACCAGAGATAAACCCTGTTACCAAGGCCAACAGCGAGTGTTCGCAAAGTGTCGCAATAAGCGAGAACAGAGCAATAGTAATCATCGCGAAGCTGTGGTGCGTCGAGAACTGTGCTATGTGTCAACATAGCTTAGCTGGGTTACGAAAGGGCTACTTATCTGAATGGTATTATTGGGACAGCCCTGACTTCATCGGTCAGGGGTCGTCTCGCAGCTATCTTCATGTCAGCTTAATCCTAAGGGCAGACTCCTGGTCTCGAACTAAAGAAGGATTTGAACGATTCATTTAGAGGAGGCAGCATCAAGGGAGACTTTTGCCATATTCTTGAAGTGCTGGTGAAGAGGAGTGTGCCTACGTGACAAAGACCTTGACCGAACCCACTGCCCATTTTCCCAGGTTGTCCGTCGTGGGGGACCCGAGGGCCTGGGACTCGAGCCGATCACACTGCGTATCCTACTTCTACCCCTTTCAGGTGATCGAGAATGACCGAGGACTCTAGTTGTCTGGTCAATATCAAGCGCAGCAGCGAGCCTACGCTCCAATCCACCACGATCGAGCTCGGGCGCATCGCGCTCAAAGAAGCGAGATGTATGCATGGGTGCATTCGTGCCACTGCCTACGAAACCACCTCGCCCATCCGGAACACTATTGATAGGACTTATAGGAGCTGTTGAGGCGGAGCCTCCAACGTTCCATACGGCTCCGGTACTGACCTGGCGCCCCGGAACATTCGCTGCATTTATCGAAGGGTTTAGGAGATTTGTGCCGCTGACCGTACGCGAGACTGCCTGACTTGTACTGTTGGTTCGGGTACCAGAGACCTGCCTTCTACCTACTCGCGCGCTCGTTGGAGGATCAAACGGATCTGGAGATGCTAGGTCCTGCCGTAGTAGGCGTTCACTACTTGATAGCTCATTGGCATGCTTGCTGACACGAAAATTCTTCGCTGCGTCATGGGAGGCACTGCGGTACGAGATAAACCTATCCGGAGTGGCTGGCGGTGTTTGAGTTTGTATACCTGAGCTGAAGCATCGCCGTTTGGACTCTTTGTCCCTTTTACTGTCCGTACCTCCGTGGTCGATTGCTATCATGATTGGTAGCGGCTGAAGAGGAAAAGGAAAAGTATCCCGCCCCTCTGGCTTGTCAATAGCTGCACCTGGTGACTGAAGTGGTGGGCTAGTACCGTCAGCTGGACCATCTCGAAACGCAAATCTTAAAGGACGGCGACGGTGGAGGGTCCCTAGGCTGGCATTATTCTCGTCGCCCTCCGCAGGCGTATCAATGTCGTCCGACTCAGACCCAGGGGGAGATACTGGCAAGGAGTGGATTTCGCTGGTAGAAGATGATAGGCGAGACCTTGGGAGGCTTCTGAGAACTTTACAAGCGGCGCCATGTCTGATAGTAGACTCAAACGCCTCATTTTCGTCAGAGTCTGAGGTTGGAGGTGACGGTAGGTTCGTATTGATTGACAATACTTGACTTGAAGCCCTTTGAGAGTGCCTGGTCTCCAGATGAGAGTTGTGACGCTGGCCGGAAAGTGCGCTTGACGCTCTGGTCGAGGCTAAGCGACGCTTAACGATATGTAAGCCCGGAGGAGCATTCTCTGCTGCTGCAGCCGAGATGACGCGAGGCATCGCATGGACTTGATGGAAAATCAGAATTGCATTGGGAAATATAGACAGATGGATCAAACGAGTGACTTTGTTGCTGTTGGGTTATGAATGCTGGCATGCGATATTCTGGGGGCCAAAGACCGAGCCCGCTTGTAGCATGGTAGCCCGACTCCATATTGACAGTGAACTCCATGATCTTACAAGAAGGCAAAATGGTAAAAGCTCCTATGAGGCTATTGCGATGGGCGACTTGGAAGGAACGCTAAGACTCGATGCGGACAGGACTGCCCGTAGTTAAGGAGACCTTATCTGAACCTCGCATCTTCAATCATTGCGTTCCTTCTTTCCCTACCTTAGATCGCCTTCCTTGTACTTCCACTGTATATCGATAATGGCTAGCGTAAGTTTCCAACATGCTAGCTAATCAGGTCTCGGGCGCTGACCACGGCAAGCACGGCATACCTAGGGTCAGCGGTTCAAAGCCCGTATCAGATCAGGGCCGTCGTAAGGAGCTGCGCAAGATCGAAGAGTACAAAACTCTAGTCGATCAGATCAGCCGGAATGTAAGTCTATCTCGTCTTTTGCAAGACGGCCGCTGAACATTTTGGAGATCACAGATCATAAATTCAACCTTGACGCCCTAGGCCAAACTTCGAAATTACTACAGACCAATCCAGAATACTACACGATCTGGAACCATCGCCGATTGATCCTGCAGCATCTGTTTAGCAAGAACAATGACCGCCGTGAATTAGAGGATGAAGATTCTAGGAACGTGCCATTGATCGCAGAACTGATCTCTAATGATCTTGATTTTCTACTTCCTCTACTTCGCCAATTCCCAAAATGCTATTGGATTTGGAAGTACCGACAATGGCTTCTGGACGAGGCAACTCGCTTACTTCCCGTATGGGATGCCCTAGGCTTTTGGCAACGAGAATTAGGTCTTGTCGGCAAGATGCTCAGCCTTGACAACCGAAATTTCCATGGTTGGGGCTACCGTGGAAAGGTGATCACGGCGTTGGAAAACGCTCAGCTCCGCCTGATGGGGGAAGGAACTAGTATGACTGAAGAGGAGTTCCAATACACGACGAAGATGATCGAATCTAATCTCTCGAACTTCTCCGCCTGGCACACCCGATCTAAGCTGATACCACGATTATTGGACGAACGAAAGGCCGACGAGGCGACGAGGGAGGGCTTCTTAGACAGTGGTATGTTATAAAGCTCGCAATGTCAATTCCTGACTAATCCATCATCAGAGCTAGAGCTTATCGAGCGAGCTCTATACACAGATCCAAGTGATCAGTCCCTTTGGTTCTATCACCAGAATCTTATGTGCACCTTTGATCCAACGTATGCCAGCAAGTCTATGATACCGAACATGGGCAATAAAGAAAGGCTAGTCTATGTTGATAACCAGCTTGAGGACCTTCTAGACATGCTGGAGGGCGCCGAAGATTGCAAATGGATTTATCAGTCCCTTATCGAGCTCAGCATCTTACGCAAACGTCTGAGCAATGATTGGCCGAGTGGAAGAGATCAGATAGAAGGCTGGCTTCTCCAATTGCATAGCCTCGATCCACTTCGGAAAGGGAGATGGCAGGACCTAGAGCGAAGCCTGGCTCCATGACTTGCGAGCTCATCTACCATGGCCAGTCTTGGTGGACCCACTCGTTGCAACCCTTTAGCGCCGCATTATGAACGGAATCTATTCGCCGCTAACGACCATCAAAGATTCCCGGCGCGTTAAGGCGCGTGCACCAGTCTTGAGTCGTAACTTAGACATATCCGAATGCTTGCAACTCTAATATTCTTAACAGTCATGGTATGACCAACCGAGCAGCTTTGAAAGCCAATCTCCTTGCCACCTGCAAGCTTGATACTGCCTTATTTTTCTTACTCTTTGCGCCGTTTGGTTTCGAAGAACAGTGGGTAAGCGCCGTGGGACACCACTGATCAGATCTCCATATATGCCGTCAGAACAATTTTCACATCTATAAGGTAGACCTCTGGTTCTACTAAACGTATGATTACTCCTCGCCTACTCAGACAGACATTGTTAACTTAGTTCTAGATGGCTTCCCCTGCTGCAACATCGCCAGCGTATCTGCTCCAATTCCAGCTCCTGAAGACATCAAACCCTTTTATGTTGCGGACTCTGCGTGTTCCCGGTAGCTCGACGTTCGAAGACCTTCATTTAGCAATCCTCGCGGCTTTCCAGTGGTCATACAGAACCGAAAACACGTGGTTCTTCTCCGTCTTCTCCCGCGAGCTATTCACAGCTGGTCTGCTCCCCGAGGATCTCAAAGTCCTTCTCACCATAGTTAGCAACAAATCTGCACTAAACGGCAATGATAACGTGACGGGAACTTGGTTTGAGTGCGGTGAGACAGTAAAGCTGTCCGAGATATTCGAAGCCTTCCGCTATCGGGAACGACCACTAGCGTATCTGCCGGAGAGCAATGGTGCCCTGTTTAGCATTCACGTTCTGGGTACAATTACGATGGATACCACAATCGGTATTGGCTATCTCGGCGGACAAGGACAAACAATGTACGAGGATTGGGATTCACTGTACGGGGGCCGCAGTTCATGGGACTTGAACAATGATGCGGTCCGTGAGCGCGTGTCTTAAGGTTAATGGCAGCAGGGAGGCTGTCTAAAGCTGCCTGCCTCCAGACTCACTGTCTTGCTATGAACGATCTGTTCTCACGCCGAAGCTATAGATACACGGGGTCAATGGAAAGTGGCAGCTTGTCCGACTTTTTTTTGTTCTGCCACGTTGTAGTAACATAATTGCAGTCCCAGACAATGCATTTACGTGGCATCCAAGGCCTATATCCTAATAGATGTTCCAAACACCCATCGCCGCTTGCTCCTCGTCGCTCCTCCACGCTTTCGCGACAGCTCATCAAATCGTGGACGTATCTCATGACCTACGCCCTATGATTTTAGCATTAGCTCCAAAACCACATTCCCTTATCCCCACCACCCCTCCAACCAGACTACAACCAAAGGGGTAGGAGACACCTACAGCAAAGCCAGCGTCAAATCCCCATGAATACTCGCCTTCAACTCAATCTCAATATCCAGATTCAGCTCCAGCCGCAACTTCAACCCATCCTGCTCCATCATCTTGCTCTCTCCGCTCTTCTGTCCCTCGCCCGTCGCGAGGGCCTGCTTGGCGTTGCCCTCGCGCATTGGGATCTCGCCACGCTGCGCGCGCGCGTTCGTCACGGGCCCGTTCATGGAGGTTGATGGGGGGCCGATGCGCTCGAAGGGCTGCATGGCTTTGTCGTCCTCGTCGGAGGATTGCTCTTCCACCGGGGGCATGGTGGGCTGGGGTTGGGACTGTTTTTGGGAGGCTTGCTTGCGGCGGCGGGAGCGGCGCGATTGGGAGCGGGAGCGGGGTTCGGTGTCGGACATGGTTACTGGTTGGGAGGGAGGTTTGGGAAGGGGGGGGTTTTGATATGGTGCGAGGGTGGGGAGTGCGGAGGAGTGTTGCTTTGGAGAAGCTGGGGGGAATATGGGGATGAGGAGAGGTTCTAAGCAACGACCAAGCGAATTGGTAAGGCAAAAGCTGAGGCGGTGCAAGTCCGATGGCAGCGACTCAATGGAGAGAGAGTCCAGGTCCGAAAGCAAGAAAGTTTCTCTCCAGACTTCGTTAAGCCCACATCAAGTGACACGCGCACAGCATGAAAATGAGCGTCGTCAGAATCAAACTTTGGCCCATGCGTGGCTGGTTCGCGTGCACTTGCCCGGACCCAGCGCCTTGGATTGAATGGCCCTGGGCCCTGGCCTTATCGTCTGGATGTGCACGTGGGATTGACCTCGGCCCCCTTTCTCCGGGGGAAGTAAACGGTGCCTTTCTACATGGTGCTGGGTCAACGTTCCAAACTCATTTGCGACATCGTGTCAGATAATTGATGTCCTCTCTCACACGATGAAGGAGATGAAAGATCTCAAAGACCGGGGAAAGGTTTCCGTCTGCCTCACAAGGCCTGCTACTTCCCCCACCGGCAGTCTCGCCCGTGAGCCGATCTAGGATGCCGAGTCGCCGACTAACTAACAGTCTAGCCCTCCATCATGCACAGGGGCGAAACAGCGGCAAGTTGACACGAGAGCCTGATCGAAGGCCAGCGTGGCGGCGTGGCTAAACTCGTCGAGGGCTGGCGTCATACCCTGATCAAGTGAAGACAACCCCAGCCATCTCTTATTTCTTGCTTCACGCGTTCAACTTTTCTGAACTCTATCTCCCATTTGCGAAGTCGTGCGTGCGCATCGCTTCTTGCTCGACCTCTCTAGATTCTCGCATTTCCTTGTCCCACTCCTTTTACACCATATCCCCCCAGCTGCAGTCTTTGACCACAAATCGTATCCCATTCCTTTTCATCTCAACCTCCCACAATGGCCGACGAAGAATCCCACCAAACCTCCGAAACCCAAGCCAGCGCCGGCGCCAACGCTGCCGGCTCCGCCTCCACAGCCGGCGGCCTCAATGCCCAAGGCTCCCAGAAATCCTCCCAATCCACGAAGCGCACGCCCCCGAAACTCGGCAAGAAACAGCCGTCGCAGCAGCCCACTCCCCAGGCCACCCCGCAGAAAGAACAACAGCAAGTGACCAACGGCGACTACTCGGAAGCGCCCGCTGAGGAGAACGCCGCCAATGCGGAGCCCGAGAGCAAGCCGCAGAGCCGTGCGCCTAGCAAGCGGAGGCAGTCCAGGGGCCGCGGGCGCAGCAGGCAGCCGGACAGTGATACTGAGTCAGTTGCGCGCAGCGATATCAGCCAGCCGGCGCAGGGGCGCAAGAACCGGAATCGCCGCCGTGGAAAGCCTACTCAGGAAGCGCCGCCGCAGTCGAATGGTGGGCAGGGTGGTGGGCCGCTGGATCAGCTTGATGAAGTTGGGGAGACGGTCAATGGGGCGGGGGATATGGTAAAGGGCGTTGCGGACGGGGTCACGGCCCAGGCGGGGCAGGCGGTGGGAGGCGCAACTGACAAGGTGGGGAAGACATTAGGGGGGCTAACTGGCGGTGGAAAGAAGGACGGTAAGCTATCTTCTCTTTAATTCTTCAAACCTACATATTCTCGACCTGAGTGCTTCGAAGCTACAAACTCTGACACGACGATGAAACAGCTCAAAAAGGCGGTGAAGACAAAGAAGAGGACGGCGGCAAAGGCGAGCAGCTCCGTCTGCGATTGGAAATCAACCTCGACATCGAGATTCAGCTGAAGGCGAAGATTCATGGCGATCTGACGATTGGGTTGTTGTGAGTAATGGCGCTTCTACTGCACGCACTCCCTAACTAACCAGCTTTTAGGAACTAGCATGTGGTCTCAATTATTGGATCAATACGGTTGGCGGAATGCAAGTATGAGTTTGGTTTTTCGGATTTATCTCGTTGTTGCGCCGCATCCTTACTCTCTGTCGCTAGGTAGAAGACTCCAGTATCACAACTGATCTCCCCCTTTCCTTATCCAACCATAAAGGTTGGGCGTAATGAAAGTGTCGTAGAGAATGTCTCTAACAATGGATCTCAGCCTGTAAACATCGTAAAGCGTACTCAGTAGTATCCTTGAATGATTTGAGGATAGTGCTGAGCAGCGGAGTTGGGAACTGCAGACGAAGGGATAGAGTTAGGCATCGTTCTGTAAAACCAAGCGGAATTCTCTCACCTTTGATGGAATTGTACGAGACCCGTTAGATCTAGCTGCTTGTAGAAGAGCGCTTTGGATGGATGTTGGGGAGGCAAAATTTACCGAACTTCACAGGGGTTCTTTTAGCGCTTTCACAACGGTTGTCGCCCCTTGACCTTATTTTTAGATCCCCGACCCCATCACCTAAATTTGTATGCAGATTACCTAAGAGCATCAAATGCAGTCAATTGATCTTCAGTAAAGCCTAAATTCGTGAATATCAATCAAATTCTAGTGTTTCTATATCTACTTTACAACCTTATTGTCTTTATCTTGTTTATACTATTCTTTCGTCGTTGTTATGTCTAATAAACGACAGATTGTCGTCAAGAAGATTGCAAATATTTGTCGCAAAAATCAAAATAGAATTGCGACGCAATTGCTACTAAATATAACGAAAGATCGACAAGTAGAAAAGAAGATACAAAGACGAATTTGTCAATTGAAGACTAATTATTGTTGTTGTGTTTTTAGTCTTTCTTTTGCTACTTCTGCATTCGATCTATTTTTATCTAATTCTTCTTCTTCTTTTTCTTCTTCTTCTTCTAATTCTTCTAATTCTTCTTTTTCTTCTTTTTCTTCTTTTTTAGACTGGTTGCGTCGAGCCAGGTCATCGAGTTCGAGCCGGGTTCCTGGCTCGCCAAGACCCGATTCGGGTCAGAAATCTTGGCCCAAGTATTCGAGTTGGGTCAAAGGGTAGGTATGAAGTACTTAGCGTATAACTTGGCCCGACTCGCCAAGACTTGAAAAATTTAGATTATTTTTGAAAAAGTGCATTAATCAACTTAATCAAATTGATTAATTTAATTAATTTGTTTATAATATTATATAGTAATGCATTTAGGTAATGCATTTGTACGTTATTTGTGCGTTATTATTTTTAAACTATTTTTAGTAATTCAAATAATGTGAATTTTTTTTAAAATAGAAAATCTTGGCATTTTGACGTCATTTTCGATTGCTTGGCGGGTCGATCGAGTCGAGTCAAGAAATCGTTGACCCGAAGTCGATTTCGAGCCAAGTCAAGAGGTTGGTATCGAGTATTCGGGTCGGGCCAGAATGTTGGTACCGAAACCTGGCCCGACGATCAATCTACTTGTCACACGTTTGTATATAGTCTTACACAAGAGTTCAATAATTATAAAGAAGATTAAGAGCTTTAAATTTGATAATAAAGTCGATTCTACAATAAATTATGTTGTAAGATAGTTGCAATATTAGATTTCAACGTGTATTATCATATTTAGACTTCAAATAATAAGAATTGTAAATAATTAATGTGTTTTGAGCTCTCAAGTAATCTGCATACAAATTTAGATAGTAAGATCGAGAATCTAAAAATAAGGTCAAGGGGCGACAACCGTTGTGAAAGCGCTAATTGACAAAGACTTGGCATGTGAATTCGTGCTCCTCACTAATAGCATCTCCTTCCTTTACTTCTTCACACTCGCTTCATCTTACATCCTGTTTAATACTGTTTCACAGTCTCTTCCGAAGGTCATTCACCGTCAAGCTTTGTCATTCTTCCTTACTAAAGGAGTGTCCTCCGCTCCATCCCTCCTACAATTACATCCACACATCTGCATTAGCTTTACTACAACCATCTTTAGCACACTCGAGACTATCAGCTTATCAATTGCTTAAGTTGTTCTACCACCTAGCATTACAAACCTTCTACTACGATGGCAACATCCGTGCAGACGCCTGTCTTCGATGAGGCAATGTTTGCCAACCAGATTCATGCATTTTCTCTGCTCGACTTCCATGCGGATATCGAGATGCAGAGCGTCAATTACGCTGCCAACGCCTACGGGCCCGACACCACTATTAGTAAGCACCTTTCACTTCTTGACGGCCTTGCCCTGCTTCTTATCAAGAGCCCAAAATCCGAAGTGGTAGCGACGACCATGAGGCTCACTTCGGAGAGCTTCATCTTGTATTGGGCCCGAAATGACAATCAAGCGTCACAAGCTGAACAGCAGTACATGAATCTGTTACGAAAATATGCCGAAGAACAAACGCCCGCAACGGAGATTCTTCCCCATGTCGTCGACTACACGAAGCGTAAGATCGTCTCCCGGTGCCAGAAATTGGCAAAACATTACGAACTCAATCAACAGAATCAGAAGCTTGATGTGCAGAACATCATGAATGTGGACACGAGGACGCTCAAGTATCATCAACTGGAAGAGCAACTCAAGCAGCGAAGGATCATCAAGCCTGATCGTCGCTTGGTCGACTATCTGGACAAGTTCATAAGAGCCATTGCTCGTGTGAATGCACAGGCGAAGACACAGAACCTCGCAAAAATCATTGGTCAAGCATTCGAATTATGCACCAAGGTTCACAAGCTTGAGAGTCTTGTTGATCGTGAGCAAAACGATAAGTTCCGAAAACTCTCGGATTATCTCTACGCCATTTCTCATTTCCAAAAGGAAGTGTCGCGGCTGTCGTCGAAGGGCATACGAGAGATTAGATTTGAACAGGTCTGGTCCAACTGAGCAACAAGACGTTGAATACGAGCTAATCGAGATTAGCGTTTCGCGAATCAGCATCCGCACCGAAAAGAGGTTGAGGGACCCTTGATCCGTGCTTTGAACAAATGGGCGGCTCAACAACCTGGACTTGCTCAGATCACGAGCTTTGAGGGACAGGTCAAGGCGCGCTTTCACGATGCTCAAGAGGGGCCCCCAGGGTCTACGCGCATCGATCAATGCCAACATGCGGAATTAACACTTGCCTTGTTTCTCATCAACACATCACAAAGCGCAGGAGCAGGTGGGACCTATGAGATTGGAGTTTCTAAGTCGAGCTGCTACTGGTGCAGCATATGGCTCGATCTGGCCAATACAGCACTGAGCATGGCGTCGAGGAAGACGGAAATCGTGGTCCGTGCAACTCATGGAAAGCGGACGGACGGGTGGCTGCTGCCTCAGGACAAACACGTTGCACACTTGTTCCTTCTCCGCTTCAATTCCGAATTTCGAAGCCATTATGACACCGCTCTTACTGGTAGGCGCCGGTCGGATTCTAAGCCATTGTCGGAGAAGGATGCGGCTTACGGTGACGACGTAAATGTAGGGGAAGAACCGGACTTCGATTAGTGGCCCGCCCATTTATGCAGAGGCTGGCGTGGGTTAGGGGGGTAGTTTGGTGATTCCTGTGGGTAACGGATGGGCTTCGGAGCAATCCAGTGGCTAATATGTAATTGGGTTGGCTGTATTCCTCTGCTTTTTGCGAACAGGTTATAGACAGGCACTACTAGTCGCCTGATTTTACCACAGCATGCTTGATGGAAGAGGTGAAAAGGGTGTGGCCTTGCGAACAAAGAAGTGCTACAAAATCTTTTCATCTCCCGCGCACAAAGGATACAAGCTTCTTATACCCAACAAATGAATTATCGAGAACAAAGCATGGACTTCAGTCAAAACGAAGCTCCCAACCGATTGAGCCATTCTCCAAACCTGATAACCGAATCAACACAGCAGCACCTGACCTACAGTACCACCTTTCTCCAAATACCCAACCAAGATGCAGGTCATCTCTCTCCTCCTCCTCGCCCTGGGCGCCACCGCTCTCCCCACCACTCTCAACAGCACCACCACCACAGACACCACATCCCCATCCGCCTCACACCTCAACGCCCTCGAAGCTCGCTGGCACTACCCCTGGATGGGCAACTCCCCCTCCGCGTGCAAGACCAGCGAACTCGTGGGCCCTCGCCCCCAGCTGAAGAGCCGCTGTATCGGCTTCCAGCCCACCACCGACTGGGTATCCATCTTCTGGGGCACGGGTGCCTATACCATGAATTCGGTAATCGTTTATGGGAAAGAAGACTGTGATCCGAAGTCTATGTGGGTAGGGAAGGACATCTCGCAGGTGATGAAAAAGGATGGGAGCGGCAACGAGCCTTACACATGTCTTCCCGTCACTGCTGAGGATAGGAGGAGGTGGAAGGCTGTCTCTTTCATTTCATACTAGAGTTGAAGGAGAGTGGACTGTGGACTTCCGTCGATGGTAGTACTCAAATTAGACATGTTCTTGTCATTATCTGTTGGAATCTCTAAAATGTGTATTGTGAGAATTTCCTTGGTTTGAATCGCGTTCTCGCCGTTTCATGCATCGAAGGTCGCCTCTACGTAGGGGTAGTATTATGGACGTGACTTCCATTAGTTCAATGTGAACTACCCGTCACCAGGGGCAGGATCTCACCAAATCGCCGTCTGGTCTGTTTTTTCTGTCATGAAACACCTATAGCTTCCGCTCTTCAACATATCAGTACCTTACTCCTGACTAGTGTTGTTGTGACCGAGGTCCTCTGTCCCAAATCGCATACAAGCACAGCAAATAGGAGCAAAGCTAAAGCAGTGTGCTTTCCGGCCGTGGCTCAAGATCCAGAAGAAAGGTCTCAAGTCTCGGTTACCTACAAGATCTTTAGGGAAGGCTGATACGATCTAAACAAGGCTAGACGTTCGTGGCTGAAAGCTTAAAGTAGTTCTGGCAAGCATCCACCGAGGATCGGAAATTGGAAGAGGATAGGTCGAGGGAGAGGGCGATGTTGGGGTCGAAGATGGAGAGGCTAGATCGTCAATTTCTTAAGGTAGAAAGAGAAGCTAGAAAAGAGATGAGTGAGAAGCCGGAGGATGCGAGGAAGAGTGAGAGGAGAGGAGGATGGAGATGCAGATGATTGAGGAAGACAGGAGGGAGGAGCAGTAGCCGATGATACAGTAGTGAGAAATTTTTGGTGGATCGTCGGACAGGACCTGGGAGACTTTGGCTGCTAGTCTGCAGGGCATCTCGAGATCGGCACCGCCATCAACCAACAACGCTTTCACAAGTTGCCTGTGGGCGCGACACCCATCGCGAGCTCTTCCACAACACGTGGAGGCGTGACTATACTACATCTTTTCTAATCATCGGCACCGGTCATGCAGTACTTTTCCTACCAGCACCCTGAGGGCGCTCCTTCCAATAGCTTACTGACCAAGAGCACACCGCTGTGATCTTTGAAGAACAAAGCGTTCCAACGGTAGGGCGATGGACTGCTCGACCAGTAATCATTCATTCCTCTCAGATAAAACGTAAATAATTCCAAGCGCCGCAGTCAGAGCATCCAGTACCAGGTTCTACTATTGGGCTGTACAGCAATCCGAACATTCCAGGCCTACTTTCGGCTCCGCTGCGAGGTGTTGTATCTCTTGTGATACTCCACCTTTCGTCCTGTGGCTCTAGTCCTGTGATCTCTCTCGATTTCACCGTCTTCATATGCAGCACCTATGTCATCGTCGTCGCCCGGATCATAGGATTCATCGCTGTCTTTCCTTTCCACATAGTGCATGCTGGCTCTAGATGTGGAAGAAGCTTCCGATATCCGAGAGCTGGGGTTTGCCTGTGGTTCCGGCTTTTTGCTACTGGTCTTGCCCAATTTGTCAGACTCTGCGTTGCCCCTTCTTTCGGCCTCGGCGAGCTCTGGACGCTGGTTGTCGTTCTGGGTAGTCCCGTCTTTTATGATGGCTTTTGCAGTAGTGCTTTCGTTCTCTGTTCGGCTGAAGTCAATTTTGAGGGGCGTCCAACTTTGTTTCCTATTGTTCGGCATGGTGGCACAGGATCCACGCTACCTATCGCAACGGAGTCAAAGATCTGGAGCGCTGGGATGTATGCTTGCAGGTCAAACTTGCGCTGACTAAATCAATGGGAAGCCTTGAATGAGAGGGCCAAAATGTGCAATTTAATAGCGTTTTGCCAGCAAATCAAGAACCGAGAGGGAAAGGCAGAGATTTATATACACTACAGCAGATCATGTGCCATAGTCGGTTTGTTCGTCCTCCAGTCGTCAACAGACAAAAGAGCTCACCTGCATGTTGCCAAGCTTGAGCAAACTCGCCTTATGTGCAAACAGAGGAGAATCCGTTCCACATACCTCAAGCAACGATAAGAGATCAATCAGCTAACTAATCATAGCGGTACTGTACTTTTTTTCGGCTCTGCTGCTTGCTGCAACTTGCCAATAGAGAACTTTGAGGTAACACATGAACCTTGGCTTGGTCAGTCTCGAGACTACCCGAATTCTTTTATCGCAGCATTGCCTGGGAGGATTTTCAAGGGAGGAGTTACTGGTTTTGGGTGACTTTTACCGCGTTGTCAACTGCTGAGCAGCGTCGGGTGGATTGTATTGACGCTATGAGGATGGACGGATTGACGTGTGCAATATCTAGTTATAGACGCATATCAACCGACCATGTTACTTTCTTAGTCGAAATCCCTAACGGCTGGGGCTAGGAAAGTGATTGACATAAAAGACCCATGGTGCACCAAGCCCACGGCGCCGGGAATCTGAAAAGGGGGCGAAAAGGATGTAGCTCACGGACAAGTAATCTCACGAGACGACAGAAATCAATGTCCACGGCCTCTGGCCTCTTACAGGATTCACCTTTTTTCCGAGCAAACGACGACTCCTCGCAACATCGTTGGCAACATCGCTTGCCCTGATAGTCCATGAATTTGGCCACCCAACCAAGAAGATCGGCGGTAATTTCCACCTTGATCCATTAACCAAAACACCACACCACAGCCTGAGTTGCTGCGAGGCATCCTCTTCTTCGTGATACAATTACAATACTTGTGCAACAGCCAGCAGCCCCATTCGATTCGGAAAGCATGCAGGTCCAGCGTCAAACGTTGACTGGACCGTACAGAGCATGGTGGAGCGCCTGCATCTTCCAGTGGTTACTTTAGCAACTGCAAGCTGAAGTTTCACATTGTGTCTTGAGAGCGGTTGAAGTCAATGTGACAGACGGGAACCTCGGCACGATTAGATAAGATCGGAAGTAGCGCCGAAGAAGCTTGGTGTGGCATCAAAGTACGTTCGAGGAGAGAGTTGAACAGCGCTGGGTCGCAGAGAGTCAAGAAAGTGTTTGTGTTGTGAGGAGTTTGAGAGCAGCGTGATACCCTCCAATTGAGCGGATTCTCAAAGTCGTAGCATGTGACATAAATTTTGTTGGATATCGGACCTAGAAGCTGCCGCCGCGCATGAGACACCACGGTATCCAGGCGCAGCACCTGGCCAACGATTGGCATTTGGCAGCGATAGATGGCAGAAAGGCTCGCTAAGCGAAAGCGCAGCCTTGAAGACGGACTGGGCGATTACATGCGCACCATGTAAGCTTAACACTACTCATTCCTTCGTTTCCACTTAATCCTTTGACCCCCCACATATTCATCTGCAATCATCCCACATGTCATAGTCACCTTGCTCCATCACTACGAAAGCCTAAGCTTGCAGACCCCGACAGCAGCATTGAAAGTATTTATCCTGCGCGGCGCTGTTTTCTTCTCCCATCGTTGCGCATAGTACTTTCAGACTGCTACGCTCCGCGGATCCTCTAAACACCTGAGGCTGGTGTTTAGAAAGAAGCAAATCTCTACGGCCTTGAATACTGCTCTCATTATGTCGGCACGACGTAGCCTTCGTACGCGCAATAATCTGACATCCAATGCTAGTCCACCTGCGCCCCCACCTGCGCCCGCAGCGTCAACGCGTCCCAGACGTAGTGCATCAGGACCGGGGAAGCAAGTGACCATCGCCCGTGAAAGCTCCGATTCTCCAAAAGGTGCCAAGAAGGCGATACGCCTTACGGTGAAAATGCCCTCAAATAGATTACGTGAAGCCACCTCCAGCGGACGGGTGGGAACTCGCGACGGCTTGGAGCCTGCGGATATTATCACCGGGCCGCGGAGTAACCGAGGCAAGAAGAGCTATGTAGTTGAGAGTGAGAGTGACGATGAAGAGGAGGAGGAGGAGGAAGAAGAGGAAGAGGCCGAAGAGGACATCCCGGTAGAGGATCAGATCGGAGAACCCGAAGCCACTGACGACGACATTGATGCAGACGAGAATGACGAGGAGGAGGAGCTAGAGCAGGACGAGGCGGCCGACGAGGATGAGGCCGAGAGCGGTAGCGGCGAAGAAGACGAAGATGTCGAGATGGAGGATGAATCGCCTATGCCGCCTCCTCCAGTAATAGGGATGACTGGACCGGCATCAAAGCCTAGAGTGACTGTTACCCCAGCACAGAGTGGCAAGCTGAAGGGTGTCGAAGAAAAGGAAATGGAGGGGGAGGAGGATGACGAGGATCTATCTTCTATTAATTCCGAAGGCGAGGAGATTGGAGACGTGGACGAGATGGACCAAGACGAGGAAGGCGATATACAAAGCGCTGGCGTGGGCAGCAGAGCCAGCACGCCGGACGTCAGTAAGATGACGAAAAGACAGAAAAGCAGGCTTAGTGAAGTGATGGGTAATGACTTTCTGCAATTGCCGATGGGTAAGTGTCGCTATCTTATCCCGTGCTCATCGCGTTTCTTCTCTTCTCGGCTACCTCCAGCGCATAGTCCATCCATTACTAACCTTGGGTATCAGAACCACAAATCAAGAAGCATCTGACCGCCGAAGAACACGCCATGCGTCGTGCCGAAATGGCTCGTCGCCGCAAGAACCTCAGCGAGAAGCGCAATGAAGAAGAGAAAGCGGACACTATCAACCGTCTACTCAAGAAACAAGCCCCCAAACGCCGCGGCAAGATCTCACAAGCCGAAATTACTGCCAATGCTGCGGCAGGTCTGGACACTAGACTTTCGGAAGAGCCTGAGGTCGAGAACGCTAACCCAGTGTTCGTGAGATGGATCAGTGATGCGAAAGGTTGCAGGGTCGGTGTGCCCGGCGAATGGTTGGAAGGGCCTGCTGGCAAGGTCTTTGGTGGTTTACCCATGGGAGCATCGGGGCAATTAGTCACAGAGGTGTAAGGGGTAGCTGGTTATGAAGGTGTAAAAGTATGCTCAAGAAAGAATTTTAGATGATGCAGTTCAGCATTAATTTGGCAATCGACCATTAATAGACATAGAACATGATTGTGCCCTGATATCGACACTGACTACTCTAACCATTTAGCCAATGGATATGGCACACAACTCATTCGCGGTACACTTTTGTTCCCTACAACGTCGTTCCGCCGTCATCTCACTGTTTCGAGAGCCCCTTGTGAATACTCTCCCGTCGAATTGTGGCCGCCTCCTATACAAAGGCATATCTGTGCCGTCTACCTTCCACGTGCTTTTCGGAGGCTTCGATATATCCCCCCACCTTTTTATATCCCCTCCTGGCGCGTGGGTACGATTCCTAGGCTTGCGAACACCACCTTCTTCCCTTTGCGCGCTATTCCTTCCGCCTCAGGCGTTGCCTCTTCCACAACTCCTAGTCTGCCGTAATCTGCAACGCCATGTCTATACCCTTTTCATCACGGTTTTCTCTCCCCTTCGCCTTCGGTTGCAGTAGCCAGCAAACCTCTCTCTGCCTTTACCGCTGGCATCTCGGCAGGCTTGCCTGCAGGCTTCTCGACCAGATATCGGCTTTCAAGAGGTGCGTTGGACCTGGAAACCATTAGCCCAGCAATTCAGAACTGGGTTGGTAGCGCTCGGACATACTGCTCTTTCAGTTCCTTCTCTTTCTGGATTTCGTCGAGCTCGGGCTTGAAGGTGTAGTAGCCTGAACAAGAATTAGTAAGTGTGTTCGATCTGGAGGGGGGAGAGGACGGACCTCCTAGTATGCCGGCAGCTGAGGCGATTCCGAAAGATGCGAAGCGACCATATGACATTACCTGTTGGCTGTGGTGGAAGGAACAAAGTCGAGCTGAAAGAGCAAGGCTGTGGTTCGCGGCTTGGCGTGGCGCTTAGCGGTTGTTGGCCTCAATCGGACCTCAGAGTTCGGTCTGCATCAGCTTGAACATTTAGATCCCATTCATCCGATCTCTGACAGCTTATAAAGTCATAAACAGGCTCGCTGATCAGGTTGTATCCTCGAGCCATACCGCCAGCCGTTTACCTGCTAAGACGTAATGTTGTATGATAGGTGGAGGATAGAATCCTGTGCGGCTGGGCCGTACTATATTAGTAAACGCAAGATTGCAATTCTAGCTCTTGTTTGGACTTTGGAGGAAGCCAACACTAGTGTCGAAAAGACGCGAAAGTAATATTAAACGCTCCGAGGTGTCTTATTTTCTGTCTACTCATTGCTCGCTTGCGAGATCTCCTTTTCAGGACTTCGTTCAGGACGGCATGATGTTTACTCCATCAGCTATTGTCATCACAGTTCTCTCTGCGTTGACCCATCCATATGGATTGCTGGCTGTTCAACTTTCTGCTTTCGGTGCTGCAGCCTTCACGAAGCCTACTTCCTCCCTTCGTTATGCTGCTATCGTTGTCATGGTCGCAGCAGCATACTATTTCCACCTTACAGTGCATGATCGCATGGACAACAAAATGACGAAGACTTTGCCGGCAGGAATCACCATGGGTTGCACGTTAAGCGCAATTGAAAAGCTCCTTATAGGCAAATGGAGTTATGAAATTGGTGGACCCGAAGCAGACCGCAAGAAGAACAACATCAATGGCAGCGTCAATTCTAAGAAAATGGACCACCCTTCGCCCAAAGAGCCGGCCAGGTCGAAATTTTGGTTCGCCTGCGACATGCTCTTTTCACCACGCAGCGTTGGCAAGCCGTGGCAGGTCAAGAACGTTCCTCAATTCTCCTCAAACGACCCTTCATACGTACCAAGTCGGGGAGCATTCTTGCTTCGCATCTCTGCCCTAGCCGTGCTATGCTTCCTAGTCCACGATATCTCAGCTGCGCAGCCGCCGCCAGACCCAAGACTTATTGCTGCGAACCAGGAATATTTCTTTAGTAGGCTTAGCGATGTCACGTCCGAGAAGCTTGTATTTCGCATAGCTAGCACCATTGGCCTCTGGGTAAACGTCGCTGCGTATTTGAGTCTTTTTACATATGTTTGCGCTTTACTCTCTGTAGCTTCAGGCCTTGGCAAGCCAGCGGACTGGCATCCGAACTTCGATTCCCCGACCAACGCGTACTCAGTCCGGCAGTTTTGGGGGTTAGCCGTCCACATATGTGTCTTGATAGAACGAGTGTTAGCTAATGTGTTACGCAGCGTCTTCTGGCACCAGAACCTCCGCGCCATGGTCGAAGGCATATCTCACTTCGTCACACATGACGTTCTACGTCTTGCGAAACGCACTATAGTAGCACGCTATTCAAATATCTTCCTTGCGTTCTTCCTCTCCGGGCTTATCCATATAACTTCGGATCACGGCATGACGCTCCTACCTTCCGAGTCTGGCGCCATTCGGTTCTTTCTCACTCAAGCTCTTGGAATAGTGCTCGAGGACGCGTTTCAGGCCGCTTATTACTATGTCAGCGGCCAAAAACGGTCTGCAAAAGCACCTTTGATGCACAAGATTGTTGGCTACGTTTGGCTAGTCATCTTCTTGGCATGGTCGACACCGGCTTGGAGTTATCCGCAGTTTCGTTCGATTAGGAGCGGTGTTGATACCCTATTCCCCTTTACAATCTTTGGGCACGACATAAGAAGTAAAGCTCGATGATAAAGCCTCTGTTACCCTCCGCCATAGGATGTGACAATTCCAATCCATTAGCGCAGATGATGCGACGAGAAGTGGCTAGTGCGAGCTTTCGGCATCGCTCCCCGCTTGTAGACATGTTGAGAGGTATTGTACAAATCTAGCTTGATTGAAAGGTTTCGCTTTCTTGTGTTTACGTTTCTATTCAAGCTACCTGCAAGATGACAGCAGATGAGATCGCAAAACATATTGACCATAATTTGAGATTTGAAGCATTAACATAAATGGATGAGACATATATACATCGAGCTCGTTTTCTAGATATTGCTATCTTTACCTAGTGGTTTGGCGGCAATCGTTCCAGCAACGAACCAGTATCTCCTTGCTACTCCCATTATTACTGAAAGATCTCATCGTGAATCACAGTTTGAGCAATCAGAGTCGACTGGGATCTGGTCTGTCGTCAGACTCGGGATCCTCCAAGATAGCGTCAAGATCTACTCCAAATGTCAATCCGAACAGCTGTTCTGCGAGAGCGCTGAAGCCTGACACAAGAGAGACAGGCGATATCAATCTTTTTTGGATCTTCTGTGCCTGCAGTCGCTTGCTCCTCAATTGATCCAGTTTATAAGTCGCCACAAGTTGTCTGAAACGCTTGACAGCTTTCTCGGGGCAAGTATGGATGCCCGTTATCGATTCCGGGTATTTGAGACCATGCTGCTTCCGAGTGCCAAACTGCCAACTTTGTTACGAGTTGGGGGTTTACAGAGCATGTCTTTGGAGTACACTGATGTGTCTGGAGCATGCCTTTCGTTAGGAGCTCTTTCTCTCCTGATGGTTTTGTGTCTGGCGCAGTCAACATGTCTTCTTTACAATTATTTCTCCCACTACTCTGGACTCGGAACAATCTTTAAGGTGTCAATCACAGAAGAGGTGGAGGGCTGATCCTCTCGTGTCTTCTATTGAAGGGCTTTCGAACTACAGGCGTATGCTGGACTGAAGGTTGCCATCCAAAGGATGAAAAACCAGCGCTGTCACAGTTCATTCACAAGTTGAAGGAAGGTCACTATGAAGGTTTGGGGTGAGTAGATTTCTGAGCATCCCTCGCCCCTTTCTGAGCGTAAGATGCTTGAAACATGTCTCAGCAGTATCCGCTCCCAAAGCATGCACCTCTGCTCGTTGCATTGACTTGAAAGGAGGAATACTGACTTCGAAACCTACTTGGCCCTGGGGCCCTGGGGGAGAACCGGTAGAAGGATTGGCGAGCAAGACAAGCATTGAGCGGCTATGGTTGGCCCGCAGGATCTACTAAGTCCACTAGCGCATGTCCGACAACCTTATATGTGTTCAACATGGAAGATGTCTTTCATTACGGATTTCAATGAGGAAACCCCTCCTTGACCGTCCGCATCAATATCTAGGAACAAGCATTTTAACACATGATCTTCTAGCTACAATTGGTCCTCCGCAACCACATGCGTCGAACCACGATGCAAGACTCGGTCAACGAAGTAGCTGCTAGAGATACTTCGTACAATCAGCTTACTCAACTATGGTTCCCCGCGTTCGTTGGATCTCGATATAAGTATGGCAAAAGACCATGGACCGTTACGATGCGCCTCAATTGTCGCCTCCAAGGAATCCCATCCAGACCAACGTTCACGTCCCACATATCTGACACGTCGAAAAGTGCAGGATGAAGCTGGCACCAGAGTCCGACTGGATGCTAGGCGAGGCTTTCAGTCGTAGAGCAAAGCATCACGACGGGATCAAGGAGCTCTGGGAAACCAAGTGGAAGTTCCCAGTGAGCTTGCACCATTCTGCAGGTCGTGTTACTAGACTCATCAGTAAACCAGTGCTCTATCGGTGTCTACCCTTTCCACGATGGCAAGCTTGAGGACTTCGAGCCGGTGTTCGAGTATCTCATCAAGGTATGGGTCTTGAATCGAGACCCAGCTGCTCAAATGAAGCCGCTGATTCCTGAAGAACAAAATCAACGATGCGTACGGAGATGAATACACCGAAGCCTTCTTCCCTATCTGCGACGCTCTCCTCGGGAAAGCCGCTGCAGCAGCAGCTTCCAAGCACCATGCTGAGGCTTCTTCGCTCTACTTCCGTATCGCTGCTCTATACCGTATCTCCCGGTTTCCCATCATGAACTCGGCAGTGAAGAACAAGGCATGGGAGGCGCAAAAGTCGGCATACATGGCAGCTACACGAAACTGGATCGATCCATTGACGGAAGAGCATATCCCCCATATCCACAAGACCGAACACGAGGGCGCTACCATACCGGTCTACGTTCGAACGCCGGTCACTGCTAGTGCCAAGAACCCTATTCCGACCATGCTCCTCATTACCGGCTTGGATGGCTACCGTCCCGACAACACACAGCGAAGCTACGAGTTCATCAGCCGTGGTTGGGCTGTTGTCGTTGTCGAGATACCAGGTACAGCGGACTGCCCTGCCGATCCGAAAGACCCCAGCAGCCCAGATCGTCTGTGGGACAGTATTTTCTCATGGATGCAGGACAAGAAGATATTCGATATGAAGACGGTGGTGGCATGGGGCTTGAGCTGCGGGGGCTACTATGCTGTGCGGATCGCTCACACACATGCCAAGCAGTTGAAGGGATCGGTCGCGCAAGGCGCAGGTATTCACGACTTCTTCAACGAGCAATGGCTTCGGAAGGCAGATGATCATGAGTATCCCTTTGAGTAAGTTTACCTCTCTCAGAATCCTTGTTGCCCATTGCAGTGAAACATTCGAACCGAGTGTATGCAGTGCTGATTTCAAAACCATAGTCTGCTCCCAGCTCTAACCCAGAAATACGGCTACGACTCAACCGAGGCCTTCATAAAAGAGTCACAAAAGACATTCTCCTTGGTCTCTACCGGGATCGTGCACAAGCCCTCGTGCCGTCTATTGCTCATCAACGTAAGAACCTAGAACCAACCCTTGACCACACGATATCTAGTGGCCGCCCAAGGAGCTCGCTGACATCTATAACAGGGCACTCACGATGGTCTCATGCCTATCGAAGACTCAATGACGTTGATGAACTATGGTAGTCCTAAAGAAGCCAGGTAAGCATATTTGAGACGGCGGGCTACGTTTGCAGCCATTATTAGCCTGCTCTTTACTGACTTCATTGGTGGTGCAGGTTCTTCCCTAATCTTTTACACATGGGCTATCCGGTTTCGAACGGCTCCATTTATCCGTGGTTGGAAGGAGTTATGCAGCGGTGTTAGGGCTTGTCTTTTGACTAAAGGAAAGAGATTCGCAAGTGTCCCGGTACTTGGCTGGTGTTAGTTAGTCATGGTATTGTATAATGTTATCGCCAATTGAGTTTGCTTCCGAGATACATGTTTTCGTATGTACTAGATGGGTAAATTGTTTTTGTGGTTGTTGGAACTTTCTAAGATCCTCTTACGTCTAACCATGTCAAACACTCTTGAGAATCCCTCTTTAGAGGCTCCGCTCCAGTGTCCTCCCGACGAAGTAAGCGCGTCCTCTGTGTAGCTCAACATACATCACCCTCTAAACTCGCAGAACGCACACTTGTCTCCTCCGTCGTCTATCCCGCATAACAAGAGCTTCCTCTCTATACCCCCATAACCCGCCTCGACTCCCCAGGCTTGTACTGCATCACCACAACAGACCCCCCCCCCCCCCTAGAGGTAGTATCATTCCAGTTGCTGCAAGGGGCACACTATGCGCCTTGCAGAGTCTACAAAGCCGTGCACAACGTTAGCGTGATAGCGGACAGTTATAATCATGGTCAGTCATCACCATCGTTGCTCTTGTCTGCTGCGCCATTGGCTCATCTGAAGACTCATGTAATAGCCATCCTCATAAAGCGAACAGCCTGAAATTCGGACGGCAAAGCTTCACTCCTCAAGACTTCTTCGTCTCCAAAGCAATGAACCGACCTTTCGTCCTCGGCGCACAAGCCAGCGGATCCCAGTCCTCGGCGTCCTCCTTCTCAGCCGTTACATCTGCCTTCCTCCTTATATGTCCCCGCGTTCCCACAACCTCTTCCTTCTCAAATTCCGGCCACAAAGACTCCAACGTTATCTCATCCTCTTTTTGACCCTCCACAGTCTCATCCCGGATGCTCACGAGTGGCTCGACGCCCTCAGTGTCAACTTTCTGGATCGCTCTCACCAAGCGCAGTTGCGATTCTAAGTCCTTGAGCATTCCCGCCTCCTCGGCGTCTGTTTCCGGAAGAGGGAGGGCCGAAAGCCGTAGGAGGTGGTGCAACTGCTTTCGAGTGATAGAGTTTTTTGAAGGGCTTTCGCTGCCTTCAGATTTGAAGAGAGAGCGAACGGACCATGAGGGAGTTGCGAGCATACGCTCGATTTCTTGGGCATCCTTGAACGCAGGGCCGACGTGTCCGCTGTTGTTGTGATCATGGCCGCTGGATCGGAAGAGACGGTGCGAAGGGCTCAGGATCCGAGAACTGACGAAGGGACATCTTCTGAGTCGACAAGGCCGGCATCTCAGAAGGAGAAGGTGATAGTCGATTACGCTGCGATTCATTTCTTGGTCTTGTAGAACGACATAACCACAAACAACGCGAGCACTTTATCTTAGAGACCGACAGCACTGCTGTTGAGAAAGGTAACCGCGTTTGCGAGCATTGCCTGTCTGAAAAGTCCCAAAGCTTAGAGGCAAGCGTTGTAATGTTACCGAGCAATAAGGCGTGTCACCGTTGGTATGTCGGTCGATCAAAAGGCACTCTGTGATTGGGCAACAAAGATTTAGGGTTCAATTGTCAATAACCCTGATTTGACCGCGGCGGTATCTTTCCTAGACGACAGCGCCCATGAGGAGAAGTCAATGTAATGTTCTACAAGCTATCGCAGTCTCTTGATCTACGAATGCGATTGAGAGACTCTGGTCTGAAACGGACCTATTTAGCCACGTTATATCAGCCCACCTCACCCAGCCTGCCTGCAGAGTACACATAGGAAGACTGACTTGACCCCGACGCCAAATACTTCTCGGCCGCTCAAAGTCGGCCAAAGAAGCATGGGCGACGCTTCGAAAGCAAAGTCAGCATCTATCCCGTCCTGGCAACGAGAGCAACCACAAGAGACCGAAAGCGGCATGGCAAGCGATAACCAAGGCTCAAACCAATCGGTTCTAGGCTCTGAAGCACCCTCAAGAGCAGCCCTGCTCGAAAACGCATCCAAGTTCTTAGACGATCATGAGATAAAGGATGCCCCAGCCGATCGCAAATCCTCGTTCCTTGAAGGCAAAGGTCTGAAGAAGGATGAGATACGTAAATTACTGTCGGCGTCGGAAACTAGGATGGGCATGGCGCCGATGCCAGAAGAGGTAGCGACCGAAGACAGAGAGGTGCGCTAGGGATCTGCTCTCGAGGGGTCGAAGTGCTAAGAGCAATGGCTCAGGCTGATGCTGCACAGCCAAATCCAGATCTCCCGACGTCCACGAAAGCATCACAAGAGCTCGCCAACCCTCCCTCAGATGGTGTTCCACCAATAATCACATACCCTGAATTTCTATTACATTCGCAAAAACCACCTCCATTAATCACTGGGCCTCGCCTTCTGACAGCCGCCTATGTCACGTCCGGCGCGGCCGCACTGATCTATGGTACCAGCAAGTACATCGTCGAGCCTATGATCCAGTCTCTGAACTCAGCGCGACATGACCTTTTCGAGATCGCATCCGAAAATCTAGCCACGCTAAATGGGAAGCTTGAAGACGCAGTCTCGGCTATTCCTGACGACCAAAAGCTTACACCAGATTCTGGGCAGGACGTTGAAGACCTAGATGCGAGTTCATTCTTCAACCGATCTGCAGGCACTCAAACATCGCCTCACTTTTCCCGGTCCAATTCTTCGGCATCTACGCCCGTAGAGGAACAGCCCTCGGCGACAGGGAATCAGAACGATCGTTTGCAGAATCTACAAGGAGATCTTAAGGGCTTGTTGAACCCGTCCAGTACCGAGATAAATGGTCTGAGGCCAGACGAACAGATGAAAATTAATTTAGATGGCCTCCGAAGATATCTGGACGGTCTGGTACACGGGACTGCAGAGACAGTCCTTGGGTTCTCTGGTAGCAAGAGCAAGGAAGATGGCATTTCCAAGGTCAAGGCGGAGATACGGCAGACCAAGGGCGTGTTATTGAGCTCGAGGAACTTCCCTAGCTCCGTTGGCACGAAGGGCTGGGGAACAGCATGAAGATATCATTCACAAGTGGTACCGATACAAGTCATCCCGGAACCGTCCTTCTGGCAATTTCAGGACTGCAATATACGAGTACATCTGATGGGAGCTGAAGACGCTCGTACACGCCGGTGACATTTTGTCTCCTCCTCTCACCGTATAGGTTCCTCGATTACTCGCCCTATTCAATCACCAGCGATCTAGCAATGGCGACCCGCGCCTACTCAAGGGATTTAGCGCTCGCCATTCTCCTTATATTCATGGGCACTGTGCCTTACCACTTCGCTCTTGCGGCAGCAAACCCTCCCACCGCGACGCCCCTTGCGGAGGGGGCTCTTCTGTCGATGCAGGTGGCTGTGTAGCTAAAGGACTACGCTGATGACGTTCATGCATACCGAATTCGGAGCACAGAGCTTGTCCTTTGGGTGACGGCGTGTTATCACCTATGTTGCCAGAAGAGGACGATGGTCTAGAGGTTTTCTGCTTCAGCTTCTCCTCAGTCTCTCTTAGACGGGCTTCGAGGGCTTCGAGCTCCAGGCTCTGGGATGTCACGGCCTGTTTCCTGAGGAGATGTCAACGCTGGGTCGATAGGATGGAGGAGAGGGTTTTGGAGGGCGTGATGGGCAAAGCGGAGAGGATGGTGGACACACTTCTGCTCCACGGACTGGGCGAGCCCTTCCAGGGTGCTGTCCATGGCAAAGGATTGGTTTAGGGAAGCGGAAAATTTCTCGGCGATATTACTGGTGACGATGAGCCATCAACCGAACGAGCTTTGGAGCTTCTTACGACTGTTCGTCACGGATCGGCATATTGCTAAACCCAGAGGTCCACTTCTTAGACGAAGAGGTATTCTTAGCAACAAATCGCTGATTCAATGGACCTCCTTGGGGGTCCGATATATAATTGGTCTATAAACGGAGATGGAACTGTTATTAGACAGTGTTAACGTGGAAACCTCAAGCAAGGTGAGAAGGGCATGGAGAGAAAAGTAATGGCATGGAATGGATTTCCCCACGCTGTACGGGATGGCGGAGTAAAGTAGTTCCTCGGCAGTGCCCGGATATCTAGCGCGCCTTGTAGGGCTGATTGTCATGGAGAGAAATTGCAATTCGAGCTTGGCCATTTACTCTAAAGTACATGCAATGTTCAGAAGGAGGAGATGATGTTTCCTTCCTCCTGAGATCTCGTCCGGCCCCGTTGAAAGCGTCTAATTTGTACGGCAACAAAGAACCATGGGACATGTCGGCCGTAGAGTCTTACACGCCTCTCGAGAGGTTGCTTCTGTTCGAGACGTTGCATCCATGGGACAGCGATAGCGACACTATTTCCTTTGTGCATGCATCAGAAGCGCTGAAAAGCCACGCCAAATCCAAGGAAGGGGAGGTCAATGACTCGACTCGATTAGAACCTGGATCTCTAGAAAGCCTGTACCTGGGTTTGATGAAAGAAGAAGTCAAATTTGGGCAGGGACATGGGGCTACCGAAGTCAATCGCGCAGAGCCGCCACAGAGTCCACTGTTGACGAGTCTGACGGACGCTGCTAAGTACAAGCATCTTCTGCCTCGACTTCTGGATCGCCTCTATTTCGGCTACCGGGACCATGCGATCAAAGCCATTGAGGATGAAGAACGGAGTATCCGGCAATTGCGGAGGGATATCGAGGAGATACAGCGGGTAGATAGAGAGGCGCCCTCAAGGAAATCCTCGATACAAACGCTTCTGCGTCACGATGCTGTCGAGGACAGGCCACGCTCCAGGGACAATGGGCAGATTCTCAAGAGTCCTCAGCAACAGGTTGGAGAGCTCCGGCCTACGTCTAGAATCGCCGAAGATCCAGCTCGTGCAATCATATCAAATGGACAGACTTTGCCTGCTGCTACTGCGGTATCGTCATCATCTGTGGATGTACCGTCAGCGGACACGCGACCCCAATCTCAATCCAGCCTGCTAGAACCGTCGCCTTTCATTCCACCTCCGCAACAACAGCCTCCAGGCTTCGGCATGGCTTCCCCGAAGTCAGAGGTCAATCGAAGACCACCACTTCCATCGAACCCCTCGCGACCGAACCTTGCTCCTTCATTGAGTCCTCGCCTAAACCAAGGGCCTTCAGAGCGTTCCTCTGGTTCACCAATCATTCTTCCGCCTCCAGCTGGCATGCGTCACTCTGGCTCGCCGCACGGGCCACTTGATACGTTGGCGGATATGGCAGGCCAGCAGTTCCGAGCAAGACCGCCTTTGCCCTCCCCTCGATCGGCTCAGCCCGCTGGAGGACCTTATCCTCCGCAATACCCCACCCACAGCTACACTCAACAGCCATACTCCTACTACGATGGACGACCACAATACTCCGGTCCATATCAACCGTACAGTCAGGGCCCCGCAACACCATACTCGGCTCATGCCGGCTACTCGCCATATCAAGCACCCATGCAAAGCCCAGGTCCAGTAAAGCAATATTCAAATGTATCTCCTTATCCACCACCAGTGCCTCAGTATCCTCAGTACTCGACATACGGGCAAACTTTGTATTACCCTCAAACACCCCGGCAAGGGCCCTTCGGTCCTCCATCTTACCCAGCATCAGCGCAGCAAACACCCTTAACCAGCGCATCAGGCAAGCCGCGACCTCCACGACCCTCCCCCATCATCACCCCGGCCTCCTCCACGCGCTGGAAAGGTCTTGGGGAGCCTGGATCCGTCCGCTCAATACCCTCCCCCACACGGCCTGGTCCCGACGAGATAAGTCCCATCAGCGACCGTGCTCCCTCTGCACCACCAAACGTCCCCGCAAGCCAACCCGCAGACCTGTCAACAACCAGCACCAAACCCCCTCCAAAATCCTCAAAACGCGCCCTCCGCAGCGGCAGCACCACCTCCGCCCTCCGTACCCGCTCCCCCTCCCTCGCCTCCCCCACCGAACCCATCAAGCCCGAACCCGCACTCACCCCCGCCCCCTCCGACGCCCCCTCCCTCCCAGACGAACCCCGAAAATCCACCCGCCGCCGCCGGGACACCGCTCGAGGCCGCGAGCTCGCCGAGGAGCAAAAACCCACCCGCCCAGCCCCCACCACCAAGCGCAAGCGCACCAGCACGCAAGGATCGCCCAGCGCCCCCACACCCTCGGACACAGGCACCACCACCCCCGGCCCCCCAACGCAGGGAAAAGTCCTCGGCACGCGCAACTTTCCCCGCACGAGCGCGCCCATCATGTACGACATCAGCTCCCACAAGCTCGCAGGCATGTTCGCCCGCCCCCTGACGGAGCGCGAGGCGCCCGGCTACAAGGACCTCATCTACAGACCCCAGGACCTCAAGAGCATCCGCTCCGCCATCGCGGCGGGGACCCGCGCCTTGGCTACTTCCTCCTCCGAGATTGCGGGGGAGGGCGCGAGTGTCCTGGTGGGCGTGAACGCGGATGTGGTGCCCCCTAGGGGGATCGTCAATAGCGCGCAGCTGGAGAAGGAACTGATGCGCATGTTTGCGAATGCGGTGATGTTTAATCCGGATTCGAAGAGGGGGATTCCGGCTGCGCTACGTCGTGGGAGGGGAACGATGGGGGAGAGGCATGTGCCTGCTGCGCTGAGGGGAGGACAGGAGGGGGAAGGAGATGGGGAGGGAGAGGGGGAGGAACAGGGGAGTGAAGAGGAGGGGGGGCTGGTGAGGGATACGAGGGAGATGTGTGAGGCGGTGGAGGCGAAGGTGGAGGGGTGGCGGCTGGCGGAGAATTTGGGGGCGGGGAAGGGGGAGAAGGTGAGGAGGGGGGGAGGGGACGGGGAGGAGACAGTGGGGGAGGAGACTGGTGAGGAGGTGGAGAGGGAGAGGGAGGGGGAGAAGGAGATGGAGGTGGTGAAGGAAAAGGAGGTTACGCCGACAGTGTCGGGGAAGAGGAGGCGTAGGAGATAGAACGTGGGAGGATTGTGGACTGTGGAGATGGGAATATGTGGGAGTAGCCATGTGGAGCAGTGTATTGGAACATATCAGCAGCTACTTCCCAATCCGGTCTTACTGTATGGGCGTTGAACCAGTTTAATCGGGCTTGTACGACGATCCCCATTGTTGAAACGGAAGATATATATTCATTGGTCGTCGTACACTGCTATGCATCTAAGTCTAAAGCCACGAACCACTTCCCAAAACTCCTCTAGAAAACCAATTCCCATCAAAACCCTATGCCCCCTTCATAAACCTCTTTAACCCCCTCAACCTCCCCTTCGCAACCTCCAGCTTCGCATCCGTCTGACAGACCGCAAACCTCAGATAATCTTCCGCCATCCACTTATTGCCCTCCGTGTAGAATTCTGTGGGTGGGATGGCCGCGACGCCGAGCTCCATGATCAGGAAGTAGGCGAGGTGGAAGTCGCGCGGGCGGGAGAGGATGTGCGCCGGGAAGGGGTAGGTGGGGGGGAGGGTGATGGAGGAGAGGTTGGCGAGGACGAAGTAGCCGCCTTGGGGGGTTGTGTACTGTGGTGGGGGAGGGGGGCGTTAGTTGGGTGGGGAAGACGCTGGGGTGGGGGGAACTGGAGGAAAGAGAAATTGGGGAGTGGGGAGTTATGATGAGGACTTCATGACTTGATGCTGTGACGGACACAATGGATTGGCGACTCACTGGAATGCCCAACTCGTCAAAGACCTCGCAGAATCTCTCCACCTTTCCTTTCATCTCGGCCCTACTCTTATCCCAGAAACCGTTTTTATCCGCCTCTTCGAAGCCTACGGCAGCAGCTTCTTGGAGCGGGCTCACGCTGCTAAAGCATATCCTCGTGTGGGCTGCAGAGACGTATTTTATTAGGTGCTCGGGGCCCATCAGCCAGCCCACGCGCCATCCCGTGGCATAGAAGTTCTTGCCTGCGGAACCGACGGTGAGTGTTCGTTCGGCGATGGCGGGGGAGAGGTTCGCTACGCGCGTGAAAGGGACGTAGTAGAGGCGATCGTAGACCTATGATAATTGTGAGCTTCGGACGGGGTGTTGCGGAGAGGGAAGGCCGACTGGGCCGTGGCGTACTTCGTCAGAGAGGATAAGGAGGTTGTGGTCGACGCAAAGCTTCCCTATCGCTTCTAGCTCGTCTCTTGAGAAGACTTTGCCGACTGGGTTGTGTCTGGGCTTGATTTAATCATTTTCTTAGCCAAGGCGGATTAGACAAACATACGGCGAATTGATGATCTGTTGTGGCTTCGTTAGTCTGCGTTGACATATATGCTCACATAAAAGCTCACAATCATCTTGGTCTTCGGAGTGATCGTCTTCTCAAGCTGCGTCATATCGATGGTCCACTCTGATGCGGAACATGTCTCCGTGGCTCCACGCTCAGGCGGCTGTAGTGGTACGTATTTGACCGTTCCGCCGGGCATCTCAATGTTTGAAATGTACCTACTTCCATCAGCCGTCCTTCTCCAAAAAATCTCGATCACTTGATCACGTACTGGTCAAAGTACGGCTCAAAGACAATAACCTCGTCTCCAGGCTCAATGAAGGCCATACAGGCACTGAGTATGCCTTCATTGGCTCCTGTGGTAACGACGACATCAGTCTCCGGGTTGAGTTCGTTGTTCAGAAAGGGCTTGTAGGCTCTGGCTATCGCTTTTCTGAGGCTGAGCCGTCCCTAATATAGTTCAACTGCATATTCTGGGAACACGTAGAGTGATCGATTCAGACCTTCGTATGGGAGTACTGATTGCATTCCACCACATCGAGCGCCTCTTTCGCGGCTTTGAGTACGAAGTCGGGGGGGTTGTAGTCACTTCAAAATGTTAGCTTGAGCTTCCCTTACGGGGGTTGCTACGAGGCATGCATACTCACAAATACCCCTGGCCCATGTTCACAACGTCCGAGCTCCCGTCCTTCTTCAATGGCGAGGCGGCTGATGCTTCCCTTATGACTGTCCTGCGCGGCATTGGCTTAGCAGAAAACTAGGGGAAAAGGTGAAACAATGCTAACCAGACATCCTGCTTCTGCTCTGCGACTCGTTTGGCAGGTTTAATTGGGAAATGCGTTGTGCCGTTCGTTAACCCGTTCGTAGTCATACTTCTACCAGTACTGGCCAAGCGAATTAGAGGCTGTCGGCCGATGGTTGGAAAAAAGAAAAGTCTGCTTCTCTGGATGATGGGTCGCATATGGGAGCATAGGGACAATGAGCGATATATGACCCAAAGGACTAGAGTACAGGATTATCAGGTAAGCTCACCCGGACTCAATTCCGAGCTCTTGACGAGCATGCATTTGACCCACATCGGTGACGCTGAAGGATCGACGTGCATGATTATCTAAGCGCCGGCTTTTAGATTAGAGGAGCTGTAATCGCCGACGCGTCAAAAATCGCGAATGGAAGTCAGATCTCGTGTTTTCCGAGAGAGTCAAGTGGCATCTCATCATCAACAGCATGGTCGACTGTCCTGTCTGTGGCAACGCAGTAAAAGAAGCCAACATCAATTCCCATCTTGACTCGGGCTGCCAATCATTCATCGACACATCGGCGCCCGAAACGCCGACTACGCAGCATGGCAAACCACTTCCGGTCGCCAGCTTCTTCCGGACCCCGTTATCGAAGAAAGCTGCGGTTCCAATCACACCCAAATTCGAGAAGGACAGTTTGCAAAAGCCTGTTAAAGCTGCAACGCCTGAGGATGGAGTAGCGACTACGCCCTACAACGCTCCGAGCACCAAGCGTGCAGCCCCGGAGCCTGATACAGCAATGCAAACCTCCCCACTCGAACCAAGCTTCGACAGCGGCCAAGACGAACCACCTACAAAGAAGCAGAAACCCGTTTCCAATTTCCAACGCGCCGCCCCTCTTGCCGAACGTATGCGGCCCCGCACCCTCGATGAAGTCTACGGGCAAGATCTGGTCGGCCCCACCGGCGTCCTTCGTGGGCTTATCGAAACCGACCGCGTGCCCTCCATGATCCTCTGGGGCGGCCCTGGCACCGGGAAAACCACTATAGCGCGTGTGATCGCTCACATGGTTGGCAGCCGCTTTGCCGAAATCAACAGCACCAGCTCCGGCGTGGGCGAATGCAAGAAGCTTTTCGCAGAAGCGCGTGGAGAGCTGGGCTTGACGGGCAGGAAGACGATCATCTTCTGTGACGAGATCCATCGATTTAGTAAGAGCCAGCAGGACGTCTTCCTGGGGCCGGTGGAGAGTGGGCAGGTTACGTTGATTGGCGCTACAACGGAGAATCCAAGCTTTAAGGTGCAGAATGCGTTGTTGAGTCGGTGTCGGACTTTTACGTTAAAGAAGCTGGAAGAGAAGGATGTCGAAGGGATATTGAGACGGGCGCTGGAGGTGGAAGGGCCAAATTATGGTTACCGGGCGTCCTTAGTGGACGATGAGTTGGTCAAGTACCTTGCAGCGTTCGCAGAAGGCGATGCCCGAACAGCGTTGAACTTGCTGGAGTTGGCTATGAATTTGTCAACGCGACCAGACGCGACGCAGGAGGGTATCAAGTCGGCTCTGACAAAGACGCTGGTGTATGATCGAGCGGGCGATCAGCATTGTAGGGAATCGCGTTTGACTGGCAGAAGTAGGCTAATAAAGTCCTTAGATGACACCATATCTGCTTTTCACAAGTCCGTTCGCGGTTCTGATGCGTCTGCTGCTCTGTACTACCTTGCGCGAATGCTTCAGTCCGGAGAAGACCCACTGTACATTGCGGTAAGTCCTTGCATCCTCTTTCAACGGGGCCGATCCAGCCATGTTGAGATTCTCTTTATCACTCCCTCGTTCTGGTGCATGGATGAACTTTCAATCGTCGCTCCTCATCATCCTCTGGGAAAATCTTTTTCTCTTCCGCAAAGAGTGTCCTGAAATTTTGTCAAGAGCGTTTCTCTTAGACACTATACACCTTAAGGTCTGGGAAGTCCTTGCTGATCTCGATCTCCTAAGCGCCGTATGATTGTTATCGCTTCCGAAGATATCGGACTGGCATCTTCAACCCTCTTACCTCTCGCAGTCGCAACCGTAAGTTAGATTCCAAGGCAATTTGGTGCCCTGTTTGAGCGTATCACGAGCACCTGAGACATGATTTGAGCAGTATCCACTCCAGAGACATGCCTTCTGCTCAATCAACTGACTCGAAGGAACGATGCTGACCCGGAAAATTTACAGCACACCGCCGTCTCAGTCGTCGGTCTTCCAGAAGCGCGCATCAACCTTGCACATTGCACCTGCGCTCTGGCTTCAGCCTCAAAGTCAACAAGGGTGTACCGCGGTCTCAACAACGCCTATGCAGCTTTGGCTGAGCCTGGCATCGCTAATCTTCCCATACCAATCCATCTGAGAAACGCTCCGACGCGACTAATGAAAGAGATGGGTTACGGCAAGGAGTATAAGTATAATCCAAAATACCGTGATGGGAAGGTGAACCAGCAGTATTTGCCTGAGAAGTTGACTGACCGAAGATTCTTAGAAGACCAGGATCTCGGAGATGAAGTGGATCCGGAACTTGAAGATGTCGAGGCTGATGTCTGAGTCGTGCCTGCGTTATTGATATTTCCAAGATACCCCACATAGCCTATTGGAGATTGTCTCCTCAAGCTTGGGCCTCCACCAGAGCGGTAATACCTCCTTCTTTCGTCCTTCCAAGGCCGTCCTTGGCATAGAAATCCATGGGATAGACGCCTCCGTTACCAGTCTGCCATTCTTCGCGCTTGCCGAGCGCCACAAGAGCCTCGTACGGTGTCAACAGCGGCTTTGGAAAAGCATATCCCCAGTCAATGCTCAAACGCGGACAGGCAATTTGGACCCAACAGTCGACATCATCCATCAAAGCCAGCTTTCCGGGAAAGATTTCGCTCAGGAGGATGTTAATGAATGGGACTCCTCGCTCGTCAAGGATGTTCTCGATCATGGTCATGGTGTGTGGGTTTCCTTGCCGACCAAGAGAACCGAGGATAAGACCCCATTTCTTTGCTTTCTTCGCACCTTTAACAGCTTCTCGGCGGAGTTCATGCATCTCAGCGTGGTCGTAAGTTTCACGAGTCAGCTTTCTTGAGTAGGGGTCGTATCGGAAAGCTGGTAAGGTCGGGTTGTGTATCATTGCGGACTCCAAGTGGAAGCGCCCGTCTCCAAGATATAGAATCAAGTCTGCGGCATCGTTGGTAAGACGTGGAGAGGTGCAACCGAGTATCTCGCCTTTGCTCAACGGCGTAATCTGTGGAATGAGAACCATGAAACCTTCGCGCTCAAGGACCGGCTTGATAGTATGAAGTGTTGCGTTAAATTGGATAGTGCCCACCATAGCTATTGTTTTTCCAGATTCGAAGTTTCTCTGAAGCGTCGCCAGTAAATGCGATGTATCGATGCTGATATCCACAAAGACATATAACGTCTTAATCTTCGTAACATCAACCGGGATCAGGCAGCTGTGGGCATAGTGCACCAGCAGGTCGCACCCCAGTGCTCGAGCGGTGTAATCGTCGATGCAGCAAGCTCCATAAGTGACATCACCCATAATCAACGTTTCCGTGCAAGGGCAAAACCGAGTTAGGATATCGGAAATGGTGGTCGCAAAGAGGAGCAAGCCTTCTGGGAATTGAAGAGCGATCTTCTTGGACCCGGAGTTTCTTATGCGGTGTATCGTCTTATGGATTTCGAAAGAGTAATTGGGTGGGAGGAGGGCGATGGCATCGTTGATTTCGGGGTCGTTGAGGATATCTGTCGGTACTTGGTTCAAGACGCGAGCGTGCTTCCTAGGCTGAGCGACTGCAGCAATATCAGCAAAGATCCTCGATAGCCAAAGAAGACTCTTGCATACCTTGTAGCGCCCCGCTGTCCTCGATCGTACCATTGAGCCCACCGTTGGCTCTTTCGGTTTTCTCTGCTGTTTTCCGCCCTACAAACCTCTTCTTAGGTTGCTTTGGCTTACATTCTCCCGAGATTGCAAGTTCGACGTTGACGGAGGCGCCGAGGTTTGTCTCGGCCCTGTCATCCTCCATGTCGTCGCTTCAGTGTGTGACGAGGTGGGAAGACGATTGAGGGATGAAATTTAGATCTTTAAAGATCTGCTGCAGGGTTTGGCTAGCGGCGGGGAATTTGGCTTCCCCGCAAACGGTATCAAAACCAGGTGCGTCACTGTCCCAGTCGCACTCGATGACTTGAACTCTTCTCGAGGAATTGGAAACCAAACATTCTGCCTTTGATGTCGCATAAGTTGAGTACCTCCACGAAACGTATCATCCGGCTTTCGGGAGCCGTAGGTCGCCGATCAGTGCGATGCCTCTCCTCCACCCCTCAACCGCGCGCCGAGGAGGTACGAATAGTCGAGGTCGGGCCTCGCGACGGACTTCAAAATGAAAAGACATCAATACCACTAAAGACCAAAATAGAACTCATACACAGACTTGCGCAGACAGGCCTACGCGACATTGAGGCCGGATCATTTGTTGCGCCAAAATGGGTGCCCCAGGTGCGTTCCCTGCAATACGCATCACTACTTCCTACGAACAGATTGGGTTGCGGATCTCATTGCTGATGGATGCTAACGACACCTTCGAATGCAAAAGATGGCCAATTCAGCAGATGTTCTGAACCACCTTCTCGGCCACCCTGCCACAGGCCCACATCCCATAGCCTACAATTTCCTGATTCCCAACCTCAGAGGCCTCCAGAATTTCCTCGCCGCCCGAGAAGACTCTTCCCAGCCTACTGAAGACCCAGCGCCCATTACCTCCACGGAAGACCCTAACGAAATGCCCACGCCTCCTCCAATCCCCAAGCGCGATGGCGACGATGAGCCCGCCCCCATAACATCCACGTACGACCCCAATGAAATGCCCTCCGCCGCCACCAGTATCAACGACCCCGTTGATACCCCCAAATCCTCTTCTTCCTCAAGCAGCACCATGGAAATATCTCTCTTCACCGCCGCCACCGAAGCCTTCTCCAAAGCAAACACAAATTGCACAATCACCGAGTCCCTCTCCAACTGCAAAGCCATCGTCTCCCTCGCCAAATCCAGCGACATTCGCGTCCGCGGCTACGTATCTGTCGCGCTCGGCTGCCCCTACGAAGGCCCGGACGTGGCGCCCGCAAAAGTCGCCGAGATCACAGCCAGTCTGCTGGAGATGGGCGTGGACGAGGTGTCTGTCGCAGACACAACAGGGATGGGTACAGCCCCGAAGACTCAGGAGCTGCTGAAGACGCTGCTGGCGGCGGGCATCTCGGCCAAAGATCTGGCGCTGCATTTCCATGACACCTTCGGGCAGGCGCTGGTTAATGCGGTGGTGGGGTTGGAGCATGGGGTTAGGACGTTTGATAGTAGCGTGGGTGGGCTAGGGGGCTGTCCATTTTCGAAGGGGGCGACGGGAAATGTGGCGACGGAGGATTTGGTGCATTGTTTGCATAGTCTGGGGGTGAGGACGGGGGTGGATCTGGAGAGGATGGCGGAGATTGGGGGGTGGATCTCGGGGGAGCTGGGGAGGGCGAATGATAGTCGTGCTGGGAAGGCGATCCTGGCTAGGTTAGCTAATAGGTAGGGAATGTAGTGATTGTTTCTCGATCTCTAGCCGAAGCGTAATGCTATTCCGCGGTGGAAGATTAGTCTGGCGATGATCACCCTACTTTAGAGAAGGATTGACCCAAAGTAACCCCGTCACCATCCTCTCGAATCCGAGCAACTAACAGGAGATGCCCCTAAGAGGACGAGACTGGACAATTGCGACTGCAGCCAAGGGTAATAGGCCATGAGCACAACCAACGATACGATACTTGACTAGCGCTGTCTTTCCAGATTGGTGGGATCCCTACCAGATGCATTTTCCGAACTCCTTATGGACACGACATGATGCTCTCGAACGAAATAACGTATCCTCTGTAATGATTAGTACAACTTTATTGAGCGCTCTAGAATAAGCGAAGATGCAAGATAAATCGGACCCCGCCCTTCCCCGACGCTCTCATAGTGAATTGTAAGCTCTCAGTCCAGGTCACAAGTCTAGCATGCCCAAGGGGCTGGGGCAGCTCGAATCTTATGTGGAGCAGGTGGCACTATATCCGCGTTGATGGATTAGGATCTGTCACCCATTCCACCGGACAGAATCTTGCCAAATTTCCCTCAGAAATCAATTACACGCATACGGTTTGCATTAGGCTCGAACTGGTCGAAGTGTCCAACGTGCTCTCGTATAAACGTTGAACCATGCTGAGCATCGTACCAGGTGTTTAATGCAAAAGAGCACAGCAATCCTCGAAGACCGACAAATAGAGAATTGCAGAGGTACCAGGATGACAAGGACTGAAACCGCTGAGAGACAGGGTATATCTATAATCGAATTGAATCAATTGCGGTCTTGATTCGGGGTTTCATTTGTATATTGGGGCACGGAGAAGATTTGTCATTCCTTTACAAGGGCACTTGCCGTAAAGTAATCTTTGTTGACCCAATTTGGGCTGTAATTATCATCTCTGCCATTGCTAGGCCGGTGATGAGGCGCTGGACATACTTTAGACAAGCCTTCAGAATCGGTATATAGCTTCAATTGAGCCCGGATTGGCATCTCTGAGTTTGGACGGGAAGAGCCGCATGATTTCTACCATCTCTTGTAGCTGTCAGCAGCAGCCTCTCCCCTGCCAGACAGCTCGGCCGTGAAGGCGCAGTCGACAATCGTGCTGTGATCCATCTTTCCAGCATGTAGAATAATGTGCCCACGAGATGGAAACGTGGGGGATGTAAAGCATTGATAGCTCTTGGAATCGCTGGAGTATAATTAACGAATCGATGATGAATATGAAGACTTGTTGAAGCCAGGAAAGTTCCATCTATCGCTGTCGGCGAAATATATCGCCATAGCCGCCTTCACGGTTGGCCGCTAGTACCGTTCGGGCTATTGGCCCGCTGCCCGGGCTGGCGCACCGGATATCCGGGCCTGAATCCGTCAGTGGCTCAGTGTTCACGACTACGTTTCTTGAGCCGAATGCGCCTTTCTCTAGGCTTACATCCCCGATAGCTAAGACACTGCAGCACCGTCAAATACCATGAGTGGCACGCAAGATCCTCAAGCACTCATCCGCAAGGTGTGCAAGCCAAAGTCACGTTGTGTCACCCTCCACTCGCTCATTTCGATGCGTAGGCGGAGAAGCTTATCCAAGCACCTCTTTCATTCTGGAACCGGGGCAAAAAGCTGAGTGGCTACGACGCAAAGTACGACGACAAGAAAGATGCGCTCGAGCTCTACAAGCAAGCTGCCATTGCACTGAAGAAGCAGCGACAGAGTCCGTCACTCCTCTACATTGCAGATATGGCTTCCCAGCTTACTTTCCCACCAGATGCCGAAGCCGGCCGAGCATTGGAGCGCGCCGCGGAACTCGAGCTTGATGTCAACAGGGACACCGACGCCATAAGGACATTCAAGGAGGCGGCGGATACCTACGATACTACAGATCCGACGGGAAAGATTAGGTGCCTTCAACGAGTCATCAACTACTGGGTCGACACCAAAGGCCAGTTCACGACAGCTGCCGTTTATCAGAAGAACCTCGGAGAGCTGTATTTAAACCAACTCAACGATAAAGACAAAGCGATCGAGGCTTATCAGCTAGCCGCCGATTGGTATGGTGGCGCTCAGCCCCAGTAAGTATAACGAATTCTTCATACCGACCATTCAAGATGGCAAAAATTCTGACTCCGATCTTCTGTAGGACCGCTCGAGGTATGCAACTAAAAGTAGCGGATCTCTCGGTTTTCGCGCACCAATACCCCAGAGCGGCCGAGAACTATGAAATGGCCGGGAAGACCTCCATGGCAGGCGCCTCAGGCGCCTACAACGCGATAGACAATTTCTTCAAGGCAGGGCTGTGTGCCCTGATCACAAACATGGTGAGCATGAAACCTACCCTGATTCCTTCTTTCTCACATCTTCCAAAAGCAACAAAACTGACAACATCCACCCGATCATAGGAATCAATCGATTTCCACCGCCGCCTATCGTCCTGGTGTCAGATCTGCCCGGCCTTTGCCTCCGCACCCGAATACCGCTTCCTGAACGAAATGTTCCAAGCCGGGGAGCAAGGCGATCCGGAAGCGATCCAAATGCATCTCGATCAATGGGGCAAGGTCCATAAGATCGCGGAAGGCGACCTGATGTATGAGTTGCTCTTGACGATCAAGGAAACGGTTAAAGAGAGGCCCGATGACTTCTCATAGCGTTGTAGGACAGGGTCTACGATTGGCGTTTAGGGTCTGGGCATGCGTGTACATAGGGTAGGAGTACTCAGCTTTGACGATGTGCCCGAACATGATTTCACGAATTTTCTTCGCTGGTCCAGAGCATCTCAGGTCTTTGCGTTGTAATCATGGCACGGTAATCGATGGGCTTGCTAAGCTAACACTCTACACAGCTCCCCATCAATCTGAGCCTATGGTAGCCCCCATAGCTAATTCTCCCCCAACTCCATCGCCCGACTCTCCCACCCCATCCGATCCCAGCCCCTCCCATCCCCACGAATCCCACCCTATCCCATCACATCCCACCCCATCCCAACAACCACCCCTCCCCCCGTCCTCCCCAAACCTCAACACCTCTCCCTCCATCCATCCCAGCCCCACCTCGGATGTCCAACCACGCATCATCTCCATACCAGACATCCCAATCAACTTGTCCCCGACTCCTTTGCGCGGGGATTTTTTTGGTATGGATCCAGCGAATGAAGAGGCCGACGCTTGTGTCATTGAAGTGGGTGTGGAGTGTGGGTGGCCATAGAGGGGGGGGAGGGGGCCATGCGCGGGAGGGGAGGGACTAGTGGCTGTTGGCTGTTGTGGACTTTACGGGGGGGGATGGGTGAGTCGGGGGAAGATGATGAGGGGTTAGGAGAGAAGATGGGTGTTTGGGAGGCTGTGGTAATGGGGCGTGGGTGGGTCAGGGAGGTCGATGATTTATATGGCGTTATTGAAGTGGTATTGGTTCGTAGATCTATTTCTAGCTGGATAAGGGATATTAGTGAACTGCAATTGCGTGGCTGCTTTATTCTATAGGGGTGTGATGCAGAGGGGTTTTGAGTTATTATAGAATCAGCTGGGTGCGTATGTGCGGGATGTATGAAGGGGCTGCAGCTCACAAGTCGACGATAGTTGGAAGTGAAAGATCCAGATGTTGGGTCGATCGAGGGACTTTATGGGCGGGTGGCCCTTCTCGAGCTCGGCATATTATGGGCAGGCGGCTGACATGGTCTTCGAGGTCTCTCTTGTGGTTTCTGCTGGAGAAAGCCAGAATAGCGGGTTAATGACGGAACATGGGATATGTGGTCTGTGTTTTAGGAATGGGGCATTAGTCCCTTCACTTCGACAGAACCCAGCTTTCTTGGATGAAGGTAGGGAGGTGGCTTGATCTTCGGCGTAGCTCTGTTAGATACTTTCGATATGGTACACAAGCTTTCGATGTCGTGGTCATAGTTTTGGAAAGGGCAAGGGACTGATAAAGACTCATTCTCGAACGCAACAGTGCGCTTGATATATCAAGCTGCTCTTTCCTGTTTGTTATAGCTTCATACCCACAGTATCCGTAAAACGTTCCACATGAGAGATAAGGTGTTCTCTTCGCAAATACTTGTGCGATAATCTTATAAGAGAATCCGATGCTCACCTATAAGATAATAATATTGTAGCCTTCGGAGAAACACAGTCGACCTTTCCAGCCCGTAAAAAGTGATACTGTTAGGAAGGTCCGAAAGGGCACTCTGAGAGCTCGAGCTTTGTGATCGAGTGCTGGCTCCGCTCGTAGGGTTCATGAACAGTCGAGCAGGGCCAAGAGAAAGAAAAGAACAGATTGAATCAACGTTTGATAATGTCTGCAGCTATGTCTCTTAGTAAAACCCTATCTGTTCAATCAGCAATATGACGATCCAGGTATGAATGAAGCATATATCGCGTGATTCACAAATCAAGCATTACGTTAGAGCTCTGATGGGAGCCTGTCGGTAAACAGATAGCATTACTAGCGTTGTTACCGTTCCAACTTCGGTTCATAGTGGTGGAGGAACTCTAAACTGGAGACCAGACTCCTTGCTCGATCGTTTGACTTGGCGATGTTTGCTGCCAGAGGAGGGATATGACGCTTCCAGCAATATACTCCTTTCTGTCTCCTGCTAAAGTTGAATGAAGCTCTTCCCACGATCATGGAGGCATTGTTGGATCTAGCTGTCGGTTAGGCAACTGGAAGCCTATTCAAGATGTTTGCCAGAGGGATGCCTAGATAGCTAGACAGGGCGCTCCATTCGACCTAGGGCGGAGTCCAGGGAACAGTGGTGGATGATTTTCTGTTTCGTCATGGAGAGGAGGTTGTAGGATGTGTAATGCGAAAGGAGTGAAACCATCATCCAGGCGAAGGGATGACAAGTAGCAGATAGCATTCGTGATAATACTGGCACCGGGGTTCATCCAGTGCATGCATGGGTGTTGAGGCTAAACCCCTAATCTCATTGGTCCAAAACGCCAGAATTCCGATATATAACCCGTTCTAAAGAAGACCTCTTATCTGGTCCAAAGGCCGTGGTCTTGTGGCGATACACCCACAACCAAGATCGAACGCACGCCCCACGATCGGGCTCTCACACCCCGCGATAAAGTCCACCACGTGGCGTAGACGAAGCAGTAGATGGAGGAGCCACCAAGCACACCGGACCCTGGGTTGCAAGCCCCTAAAGTATTGACCCCGACCCCTGGCCAAGGTTGGGGTATCCGCCTGGTTGACCACCTCGAGGTATGCTTCGTGGCGGATGATGAGTGTGGACTGCAGATCTCTTGATACACGTGCGCGGGCAAGGGACACCTCAGCTGCCAGCGCTTCGGCGCCATCAGGTACTTTTTGCCCTTATTTCAATTAGCCTTAGACTCGCTCACTCACTCACACACCGCTCCTATTGTTCTTGGTTTTGAGATCTTTGACTAGTAACGGATAACTCTGTCAGCTTTTCTTGAATCTCGTGTAATTCCTCAAGTCAGTCCCTTGCCCGGCTTGCGATAAGCATATCCCTCGGCAACGCGTTTCTTCCACCCCTCTAGTCCACCACAGTGGGCATCCGCCAGGCTCTACATCCAGCAGTAGGTGACCTATTGATCCTGTTGCAACTCTACTTAGCTTAGCTGGCTGTCTAATTCTTGTTTGTCTCCTTATTTGGCTAAGACATGGATCAATACATGCTAAGGTAAAAAGAATCTCTCTTCCAGTGGTATTCCAATGGGCCGAAGGTGCGAGTACTCTTTCTTTACTTCAGCTTGCAAGTACCGGAGGTATTCTAGCGGAAAAAGAAGACGAGACGAGACCTACAATCCATCACTTTCGCTCCCACTACTATAGTGGAGAGTATCGAGCGATAAGCGGAATAAGCAACGATCTAGAGCAGCTGCATATGTTGCTATTATCTTTCAATCGCAATCTCATTTCATACGAGTGAGGAGAATCAATCAGAACTTATAGCGATGCACGTCGTCTATACCAAGCTTCTTAGTCATGATGCTTGGCAGGACCGGAGTAACCGCCGTGTTCGAAGATCCAGAGAGAGAAACCTTTGAGGGGTTTAGCGTTGGGAGAGTGGAGTACTTTGTTGCGACATGGTGTTCATATAAATCTCATGATGCTACTAAGGCAACTATAGATGTAACAAGAGCCAGATGGCGCTTGTTGGTGCTCGAGTACGAGACACAGATAAATGGACAAGTTCCTGCATCTACGATGAGATACTTGTATTACGCTTCGGCTGCTTGGGACTGATTTGCAGATCTAAGACTCCCCTACATACCTTCAGAAGACTTCTAAGTGGAGGTCGATTTCGGCAAGGGTACGCCGTTCGTGATAGATGAATAAGGCGCAACAGGATATTTCCTACGACGCAAGATCAGTCAATATTCCTCTGGAAAACCATTCGTCTGACTTACCCATTACACGAGTAGTCGTAGTTCGCGGTAGCTAGGGAGGCACTCTGAACCTTTAAGAAGGTAGCTAGCTCGCACCATCCATCGGTTCTGACGCCGCATTCGGGGAAGCTTGCGTACAGCGGGATTGTGCGCTATCTCGAGGTCAAAATGTGCACGGATAAAATGCCTGGGTCGAGAATGGAGGGGCTTACCTGATTGTTTATGAAATGAATGTAAGTGGTTGGCGCACCGCTGACGTAGGCGTTGCCGGATTCTGTACGGTTGGCGCTGACGGGCTGAGGGGCACGTATGATCTCAATGTCCAGGCGGGCGCCGAACGGCTGGAGATGGCTGACGATAAGCTGCTGATTAGGAGGCGGTCCTGCATAAGACCCTAGTCAGTCACTGCGCAGACAGTGTCGCATCAGGAAAGGTTGGCTTACCAGAAGTGGGCAAAACCGCCGCAAACTGTCTGAGACCAAATGCGGTAAGAATGGCAGCCATGTTCGTATCATGTGAGAAATCAAAGTAAAGGGTCTGATTCAGGGGGAATGTTCGCGTGTTGTTGTCGAGCGTCAGGTTGGCTTGAGTGCCTTCGGTATCAAAGACATGCTGCTGAAGACGGGCGAGAACTTCTCCTACGTAGCCGATCCCAACGGCTCGACCGGTCGTGGATTGAAAGTAATTATTACCGGCGAACGAAAGGTCGATCGAGTACTCAAATCCAAGCCACTCGTCGTACGTGAACAAGTCGCAGAAGGCCGAGTAGCCGAATGCCACAGTTTCGTACGGGCACAGCGTTTGGGCGCTAAATGACTTAGCCTTAGCGACCAGAGAGGGCAAGAGTGGACTTACTTGTAGACATTTGACGTGTTCCAAACAAAGCCACTAGACATGGCATTGAAACGGCCAGTGGCATTCTTCAGGTAGATTCCCTCCCAGATCCTACTCGCGTTCACCCCAGCTTCAGCCACTGCCAAGTTCGAGTTTTTACAATTGTCATAACCAGCCAAGCTGTTGTTAAAGCCATCGCCCTCAATGATGACTTCAAGCGTTGCATTATTCGTCCATTCCAAACCAAAGAAGCCGGCCATGAAATACTCGGCGCTCTTTAGCATCCGGTCCTGACTGGTTGTTCGCGCGATGATCTTAGTGCTGGTGTTGTAAAGATGGCCATAGTCGTAGTAATGCAGCACGCCAGAGTCAAAGAGTCTATTCGCGATCAGCATCGATGCGTGGGTCAAGGGGTGGAGATTTTCTTCTTACTCCTGACGTCCTATAGGGACAAGAATCTCGGCACTACCAAAACATGTCAGCCATTGCTTGATAGTTGACACTCTTGAAAACCCACCCAAGTTGGTAAGACCAGGTATCCAGAAATGATAAGGCGCCAGTGAAGTTGGCCTGGCGCCCCTGAATTACCCGCTGCAGGCCCTTACCGAACACGACCACTCCAGCATCGGAAGTTGGGTAGCGACTTCCATGACGGTGGAGCATGTTCACCAAGCTGATATTGGCCCCAGCAGGTAATGGATATTCGTTCACCCCAAAACCGCTGGCTCCGTCAGTCTTGTTGCGGAATTTGGACTGGTAGAGCTACCTCGGATTAGGAAAGTAGGGGCTGAGCTGGCCCATGAGCTGGAAGATGCTGGCATTGCTAGTAGCTCCTGTGATAGGCAGAGCAGTCTCAAGAGGGGTGTTGGCGACGAAGGATCTGGAGGTACCAAAAGGCGCAGGGTTGCTCTGGGCGAGGAAGGGAGCCCGTCCAGTGGCGGTTGGTCCTATATTTCATGAGCACCGTATTCCAGAAGACGCAGCTACTCTCCGTACCGGGATACAGGTCGGGCGTTGTCTGGAAATACTGGGGCACTCCTGAGGTGCTAGCCAAGGTAGCAGTGGCCTGCCTAAGGTCAAGATAGGCAGCACGGCTGGCGGCGAGCAAGATCAAGAAGGTAAAGCTGTGAGACAACATCTTGGCCGATGACAGGAAGATTCGGTTCGTCAAGCAAGGTCAGCATTGGGAAGCTCATCCATCTTATAATAGAGCACCCCTCCATGATGGGAGCTCGAGCTGGTGTTGCTGTGGAGCTCCAACACGGTAGTGGACTAGTGAATAGACTGCATGGACGGGCTGTCGTCATGATTCATGGAGCTCGTGCAAGGATGTGCAGGTACTCCGCACTTCCATCTAGGCCTGCTTTGACCCGTGAGACTGGATCACTGCATGGACAATGAGTGAATGAGTGCTGACATCGGAGACATCGGAGAGATGAGTAGCGAATAACGTTTCAGCAGCCGAGCACGCGCTGACAGGGGGAACGGGTGCGACGGACACATTCCCATCCACGGGAACCAAGGACACAGGGCTGTTGCTCCCATCCAACCCAACGGTTGGCCAACGCAGCTTGCACAAGTACTTGCAACGTGAATAGCGACTTGGAGAATGATGGGGGACTACGCTAGCTTTATCGTATATGCTTTGTCTTTCGATATCGGTGACAGAACTTCTTACTTGAGGAACCAGAGCCTACCGACCTGGATTGTGTAATAAGACGACATGAAAGCACTCCACGGAGGGCCCAGAACAAGTACTCGGAAAAGCGCATTTGTTGCATCACCTCTTCGTCTGCGCATTGAATTCTGCCATCCATGCCTTGACAAACGTCACCTCCTCCCGCTGCGTCTGCGCCACCGGCACCGGCGGTAAACTTGCCATCGTCTCATTGGGAAACAAGCCATTCTCGTCCCAGTGGTGGACTGCGCCAGCAATAAGGATAAATGGCCTCTCCGTCGTGCTGATCCGTGGCTTCGCTTCTGGCGCATGTGGTGTCGCTCGTCGCCATGGATCGACCTCCCCATCGATGAATGCCAGGCGGTCATAAGCGATGTCGAACCCTCCATACTTGTTGATGATTTGGGTATTCGGCGGCGTGGTGATATTGAAGGCCTCCCGGCAGATGATCTCTTCGTAAGGAAGGTCGATTAATCGCGAGATGAGCGGCAGTTGGTTCTTTGGCACGCCACTACCCGTTTGTAGGAAGCCCCATTGCGAACAGTACTGGTAAGGCCAACTACGCCAGGATTGTGACAGATCGTCTTGCTGGTAATAGGTGTTGTTGTGCGTGGTCCAGCACTGATTCTGCGTCTGGCCTCCAGATGCGCACTGACCAATGGCGAGGGTTTGATTAGTCCATCCGGCAAAATTAAGCAGCGGCGTCAGAAGACTGTAGACCTCCTTGCCATAGCCTCCAAAGGCCAGGAGATGCTTGGCTGTTTTGGTAGCTTCTGCAGACGTGGCTCGGAGGGTGGAGTTTGCCGTCAGGTTGCCGCAGTATTCAGAAAAGGTAGGGTCGTTGACATGCGGGTCCCAATTGCGACCTTGCCATCCACCAATGCCGTAGCTGAGGGTGTTCATGAAGTCGTCGTTGTACCTAAAGCGTTGCTCAGCACCAATTCAGTGCGTTGTACGGAGAGCGAAGCAGGAACACTAAGTGAATCATCCAAGAAACGAAGACGCCACTGCCCTTCTAGTATAGCGTATACGATCACATTGTTCCTCAAGTGTGACCGAAAATCAGATTGCCTAGAGATAAACTTTTGTAAGATGTGAAAGAATCCTCGAACATACTCTACGCCCTCTAACCCAAACAGCGCCTTTAGCTCCTCAGCCGGCTGCGTGGTGTTGCTGTACTTCGCGAAAATATTGTCCATCACGTTGACAAGCTTCTGCGTCAATTTGACGCACTTTTGCGGCGCATAGATTCTGATGGGCTCGTAGTATTGCCAGTATTCGTAGATCGCCCTGGTAACTCCTGAAGAGGATATCGTCCCTGATACCAAGATTAGTCCATAGGCACCGCTTGCATAGCCGATACTCACCCCAAAATACATGTGGGTACTGTGTTCGCAAGAACGCGTTGAAAGCCCCAGCGTACGATCCACCATATCCAATGTATGCCGTACTTGGTGCAGTAAGATTCTTACTCTCCAGCCCCGGAAAAACAATGTTCTGCGCAAAGTACGCTTCATCCGCCAAAGCTTGCTCCGTGGTCAAAAAGCGGAGGTTTTCGGTGGATAAGTCTGGTGTCGGGAAGCTTTTCCCATAGTAACGATGTTCCAGAATCACGCCAACACCCCCGGTAGCTTTTGCGAGCTGGTAGACAATGCCCTTCTGGAGATAAGGTAAACGGCCGGCTCCAGAGGTCTCTCCACCCTGAAGGACGATGACAGGTCCACCGTCCTTGTAGTATGTCGCGTCGAACCAGTAGCGAAGGGGGAAGGTGGCGTCTGAATGAGGCTCATACATAGACTCATTATGGAAATGGTCTACCGGGACGGAAATGTTGTGTGCAGGGTAAAGAGTCGAGGGATTGACATCGCGGCGCAATAGAAGGGTGCTGGAAGCGGTTTGCTTCTTCAGCTCCCCAAGCGGCGTCGATGGAAACCTGGAGTTTATGACTGCCGATATAGACTGCGTGAGTAAAAGTACTGCAACTGCGAGTTTGACGGCCATTTCCAAGAACCATGAATGAGATGAGGTAGAACTTACGAAGTGAGTCTTTCAAAGCATGACCTCCGGACTTATAGACCACTGCCTGCCTCCGCCTTTCTGCATGATGCAGTGACCTCCAAATCGGAAGGTGGAGATGGCCGGCATGGAAACTTTCATGCAGAAATTCAAGACATAAGCGGACCGCAGACGGTACTCAGGAGCGGAGATAAGATGCTTCTCCCATCGCAGCCTTCGTTAATTGGCTCTGAGGGGACAGGGAGATCACGTCGGAGCAGCACGCTGCAAGAGCACCTGCGCACCTTCCTCATTGAGCTGCATTGGACCGGTCGCCCGAGGCTTGAGGGCAGGGAATCTCCTCGATCATCTGTCGAAGAAATGACGTGTCCCATAGTAATATGAGAATATGTAGATCGTTTTCCACCCAGCTACAAGCTTTGTCACTAGGGCAGGGGCAGTTGGGGCCGATTCCACTTCTACACACTCATCGGAACAAGCGCGCGGCTGACCTCCCTGTCAGGGTTATCCCAGGGTTGTCATGCTCACTTCCCGCGCATGGAGCCTGTGGCGGAGGTAGACTGACCGTCGGGCCGGGTTATGATACCATCCCTCTGGCCCGACCCGGCGCCAAGACCGGGTCGCGACAATTTTTTGAAATCGAATCGCTCAAAGTAGTTTAGCGCACTTTGCGCTAAACTACTTATAGTAACCGACTAAACTACTTTGAGCGATTCGATTTCTCGAATTTTTTTGACCTGGGTCTTGGCATTTGCACGTGACATTTCCGGGTTAGCGCGACCAGTCTAGTCTCTTCGATCTTGTTATTATAGTTATAATGTTGTTCGTTAAGTAGCATTTCTAGTCTAGTAATTATTGTATAAAAATTGTCGATCGAAAACTAAAGCTTTTTCTTTATTACGCAATAACTATCTCTATTACGTAAGATAATAATATTGTCAAAGTAAAGAATTCGATCAATATAGCACTTAATTTACTTTTAACGTTGCGATCAAATATTTTCTTTAATATAGATGTCGATTTGCGCGTTTATCTTTATATACTTTGTGTAGAAGCTTTAATATGCGACTTTTAACTTCGCTTCAATAGAAAAGTAGACAATTGCATTTTATTCGCATAAACACAACTCTTATTTCTTCTTTGTTCGAAAATACTTCTTGCAATGCTCTATAAAATTATTGTTAATATATTAAATACAAAAAGCATAATGTATAATTTTACGATTAAATTTTTGTCGTTCAAAGACGTTTAATATAATAGAAGCAAGAGTCTTGTTATTGTTAAATAGAATAATCTAAAAATATAACAAATCGAGATAATTGTAAAGTCGTTTTAAAGTCTCTAATATTTAACAATAATTGTTAAAATTCTCGCTCTTTATAAAGTAAAAGACGACAAAAAAGAAGATATTTAAACAAGTTACTTCAATAATAATAAGCAAGAACATCTTGTATTTGTTCGTCTTGTAAATACAATTTATTATTAGAATCTCTAGATAATTGTGTAGAAGTTGTTGCATGCAATTCAACGTAAAGAAGAGAAATCTATAGTTGATTAAACACATTTATCGCATTACGAACGAACAATTGTTTACTTTAATTTATTGCTATATCTCTTCTTCTTGTAATCTATATATTATTTTTCTATATTATCTAGTGTCTTTATTAACGTCTAATTAGACGTCAAGTATTCAAGTTGTTTTGCTTTTACTTCTTAGTGTTACGCTAGTACTTTCGTAAGAAATATTAGAGAGAATTATGCTATTAAAAAGATTTGTAGACGTCTTTAGACAATGCAAGCAATCACTTAATAACAAGAATTTGCAACTTAAATAGTCGTAACAATAAATTAAGACTTAAGATAAGTTAAATACGATTTATAAGAAAGTCGTATTTCGAAGATCTATATAAAAAAGAAAATCTCTCTTGTTCGCTCATGTTCGCTATCGAGCATATCGAACATTGTTCGCTTAATTCGCTATCGAACACGTCGAATACATCGAACATTGTTCGCTTAACTCGTTGTCGAACATGTCGAACATTGTTCGTTTGTCAAGTTATTAAACATGCAAGTAGTTGTGCTTCATGCTACATATTGTGTTGTAATTTATATACTTGATTGTTTCGAGCTAAACTCGTAACATTATCTCTTTTCTTAAAGATTTTCGTTTTAAAAGTTAAACGTTCCTCTTATTATGTTTTGTTAGCAACAACGTCGTCTTCGTGTTGCATTCGAAATCGAACGCTACGATATACTAGTAGATATTGCTTGCGAACGTTGCTCTCTCTTTGATTATTTCTATATTGTCATGAAAGACTTCTCGTCTCGTTTAAAGTGTTCGAAATATGTTTGTGCGAGCAAGTCGTGCGTAAACATGTTATAATCTTCTCTTGATCACAATAGAGAAAATCTTTTTGTCAAGATCGTTAAAGATGAAGCTTTGTTAACAATTGTTATAATTCGATTGCTACGAAATAAGAAGATTTTGAAGAAGATTGATGCGAAGACGAAACGAAAGACACAATGTCTATTGTCAAGAATAAAAAAGTCGAATGTTCTTGAGTTTTTCAACTATTCTATTGCGAATGTTCTTGTTGAGTCGTCTTTTATCTTTTGATTATTTCTCGCTATGCTAAATGATTTTTCGAATTTCGATGAAATTTCTAAATAAGATTATAGCAATCATCAAGATTCTTCTTGGGTTCTCATGTGTTCTTCAAGATAGAATATTTTTTTCACTTAACTAGGTAGTTTTAATCTTGTTGCTTTAGAATCTTTTTCACTTCGTATCAACTTTCTTTTTGAGCATTCCAATGAAATGTTTTCTATATAGGCGTATTAAGATCGATTAATTCTAATAATAAGATATAAAATACTAAAAATACTTTGACGTCTTTAAGCAAGTCGAGTTCGTAATTGATTGATCTCTTTGTCTTTTTAATAAAAAACGATTCGATCTTAATATAATTCAATTTCTTGCTTGGCTTCCTTGTCTTAAGATTTTTGATAAAAAGATATATCTTATTTCTTTTCTTTAACTAAGATGTCGTTTTTCGTCTTTTGTTCTAGTACTTGATCGATCTTTTCTACATCTTTAAGATGTTGTCGTGTATCTTTTTAAGTGTTTTTACTCTTTCGATAACTAATTGTGCTAACAAATGCTTTCGCTCTTTCTTAAAGAGATTGAGTTCTTTATTATAGTTGACGAAGAATAAAGTTATTTTAGTGATATTCGAAACCTTTGCATTTAGTGTTAATTAAGGTATAAATAAAAGTAATACCTAGTTGTTGTAAGTATTGTTGACGTAGTGTCTTAAATATTGCTTCAAACTCTAATTTGTTCGCTCTATTTAATCATTCATAATCAAGTAATAGGCAATGAACATTCTAAGTCTCGTTTCTAACATTAGTAGAAACGTCTTTCAATAGTTAGACATGAAGAGCTTGTCTTTGTCACTAGTTAGTTCTTTGAGTATATTATGATATTATATAAGTCGATTCAATACAATGTATTCTAGTTGTTCTACTATGAACTTTTTTTTGCATGCGATAATATATAAATACTTGATAAGTTTGTTAATCATTACTAGTATCGAGTCATATTTGTCTTCAATTGCTAGATTCGTCGACTTGGGCAACTTAATAATAAAGTTTATCGTAACTTTATCTCATAACAATTTAGATAGACGACTTCTAATATTGGATTTCGCCATAGCTCGCATGTGTATTATGTTTGTTCTACTAACAACTAAGATATCGTTTAATGTGTATCTTGACAACTTGTCTTATTTAAGAAAACTAACAATGCTAGCGTAAAAGCTAAAGGGTTTTGATCACTTTCAAGTGTTCTTGCAATGATTTATCATGATGTTTCTTTATATATTCGTCGATTTTGTCGATAGATATTTAAAGTTTTTCTTTCTTTATTAGAAATTCTTTTTTGTCGTCTCTAAGTATTCGTAAGATAGCATTTAGCTCGTGTTTGTTTGCTAATAATGATTCGTTTTTGTTGATCTTAAGTATGTTGTAATTAAACGATTCTTTCGTTTCTATATGATCATTTCTTTTGCTAAGTGCATTTGCTTTGTCATTATTCTTGTCTAATGTATATTAAATTCTAAACTTGTATTGTTCGAGTCGCTTTAATTATCGCACTTGTCTTTTATTAAGTTGTTTAATAGTAGTAAAGTGTAAAAGATTTTTGTGATTTATAAGAATCGTAAGTTTTAATAATTCTTCAATGTATACTCTTTATAATTTTAGAAAGACTACAATAGCAAGTAGCTTCTTGTCGTAAATATTATAATTTTATTTGATTAACAAAAGTTTTCTTAAGAGATATGTTATTAAGTGTTATATGTCTTCATGCTCTTAACTAAAGCATACATCGATAACTAGATCTAATACGTCAATTTTAATTTTGCTTAACAATCGTAAATTGTACATCTTTAATATTAATTTCTTTAAGCATTCTAGTTTAAGATTCTAAAATGATTTTTCTTCTATAAATTCTTATATTTATGACGTCTTCTTTTTCGTAAAATTCGTTAATGATATTGCATTAGCGAAGTAGTTTTTGATGAATTTCTTATTATAGTTTATAAAATCTAGAAAGAATTGAACTTTCTTAACGTTAATAAATGATTTTCATTCTTTAATTGCTCGTAGTTTTTTAAGATTTATGCGTACTTCATGTCGTCTAACGACAAATTCAAGAAAATCAACTTCTTCTTAATGAAACTCGCACTTCTTTAATTTAAGATGTAGATCTCTCTTATTTAAACATTTTAATACTTTGAAAACATAATTCACATGTTCTTTCAAGATATTTAAGTAAATCATGATGTCATTCAAGTATGCTATGACAAATCGATTCAAATATTGTTGTAGTGCATCATTAATCATTTCTTAACACGTTTTCGAGGCGTTCGTAAGCTCGAATAACATTATCGTGTATTCGTATAATTTATATCGTGTACAAAAAGCTATCTTTTACTCTTCTCTCGTCTTCATTCTAATCTAGTTATACGCTTCTCGTAAGTCTAGTATGATGAAGTACTTTGCTTTAAACAATCGATTCTAAAGCTCGCTAATATTAAGTAGTGAATATCGATTCTTAATCGTAATGTTGTTTAGCTTTCGATAATCGACACATAGACGAAGAATTTCGTTCTTCTTAAATACAAAGAGAATCAAGTATTCTATCTACGATTAGAATTTTTTAATAAATTTTTTCTTTTCATTTTTTGCTAGGTATTTGCGAAGTGTTTCGAGCTTTTTCTTAAATAAAGCATATATAAATTTAAACGTAAGTTGCTTGTCTAATTCAAGTTTAATTTCATAATCTTACGATTAATGTTTAGAAAGAACTTTTGTCATTTTCTTTTCTTGAAACAAATGCTTCCAATTGTTGTATATTCGTGATACATGTTTTAGCGATTTCTTCGCTATACTAGATAGTTTAAGGCTCTTAGAAGATTTGTAGTTTTTTTCACTTACTTTGACTTTGTAACCTAATTAATTTGTGCTAATGCCTATCGAGTCGAACTTTATTAGATTATTTTTTTGCGAAAATGCAAGCTCGCTATTTGCGATCGAGTTTCGACTTAATCTTTTATTTATTATTGAACGCTATCGATGCGTAGATTAAATGTGAATTGCGTAATCACATTGTGCGAATCTAAGTACTTGTGTATTTTAATTGACTTCTAGATTGTGTTGCTTCAATCAAGGCATTTTTAAAACGATATCATGAGTAATTATTCCCACTATATTAAAGGTTAGTTCCTCGTGATGTTGCTAAATAGCTATCGATAGTAATTTTGTTTCTTTGTTCACTCTTTCATTTCTTGCGAATAATGAATTTCTATCTACAATCATTAAGTTGTAAGCGTCAAGCTTCTTCTAAGTAGAGTATTCTTTTCTCTCTACAAGAGCTTTAGTTATAAAATTATCTATCGCATTAGAATCGATCATTGCTATGAGTCGACGATCATTGATCTTAATTAATGTGATAAAACATCGTGCGTACGTTGTTGAGTTTAGTTGCTATTGCTAGACTAACATATTGCATTCCTTTAATATGCTCTTTATCAAAAAATTTGAACTTTTCCTTGCTTCTATGTTGTGACTTCTGCTTCGAACGTCTATTTGCGCTAAGCTTTCTTTTGTTGCTAGATTGCTAACTTTGGCTTTCTAGAAAATCAATTGGCTTCGTTCTTTTCTTCTAGGTGAGTCTAGTATAAGTTGTCATAGCAAATTGTTCAACTAAGACCTGCGTGTAAGTCGTTTGCTTTCTTAATAATAGCATCTTCACGCTTAAGTATTGGCATTCGTATGTTTGCTTTAATAAGATTCAATCGTTTCATAATAATGTCGAGTATGTTCTTTTCTATAGTGGCATTGCTTTCTAGTTTCTTCTCGCATTCGTTTACGATCTTCGATAAGCTAACTAAAGTCTTAAGATGATTCGTGATGTCTCTTATGCATTCGTAAAAGTTCTTTTAGTTATACTTTTCGTTTAAGTCGATAACTAGACTACGAGATTTAATAGTTTCTTGAAGTGCTTGATTGATTTCTTGCGTAGATGCGAGTGCCTTGTCTAATAATGTTTCATCTAGAACTTTCTATAATTGATTTGAATTCTCTATTAGATAGTAATCGTCGTTCGATTTAGTCTTGAGGATGTTCGTCTCTATGTCGATTTGCTCTCTAATGTTGTTCTAACTATTAAATATCTCTCTTAACATGACATTGATTTGTCGACGATTTATCAAGTTTTATAATCGACAATCTCTTGCGAAATGACTCGATTTGCCACATAAATAGCACGTTTTCTAGGATTTGTTACCTTGCTTTCTTCTAGAGTTCTTCTCTTTACGTTGTTGAGTAAAATTCAATTTCATAGATGCAGGCTCACGATAGTCTAGATTATTGTACTTCTAATTAGAACGAGATTTTTTCAAATAATATTTGATCGTTGATTCAAAGAAGGTTCTTGCTCTTTCGTGAAGTTAATTGTATCACTTTTTCATAACTCTTTTATACAACTTGTTGTCGAAATCGATAACTACTTCAATAAAATCGAACATATCGCTAATAAATTTGCCATCGCGCATAATTTCGTTCTTGAGGTTGTTCTTAAGATCTCGTCGAAACATTGTTATAAGTGCGACATCGTTTCACTTAATAAAATTGATATATTCTTGAAATCTTGCTACGTAGTTTGTTGCAAAGATTCGTTAAGTTAGATGCTAAATCACTCTTTTTGCAATTTGTTTTTCGTTAAATGTTTCAAAGATTCTTCGAAGCTCTCTCTTGAAGTTGTTGAAGTTTGTAAACATCGCACGAGAATTTTCGTCATAATTTTTCAAATATTTGCGTAAGTTTAACTTAAGCTAATGCTAAGCTCTTTCTCTAAGAAATGTGAATACGAAAATCGTTTTCTTGTTTGCTAGAATAGAATAGAAGATGAAATAAATATTTACTTGCATAAGTTAGTTCTTCAAGTCAATTCGATCTTCATAATAGACGTTAGACTTGTTAATTCTTATTTTGTCGTCTTTATCAATAGAGAGTTGACGTGATGTTGTTGAGCTAGTGTTTAAGATAGAGGCGCGTTAGTTTAATATAAACATTCTTAGAGTGTTTAAAGTGTTACGCTAGTACTTTCGTAAAAGATATTAAAGAAAGTTATGTTATTAAAGAGATTTGTAGACGTCTTTAGGCAATGCAAGCAATCACTTAATAACAAGAATTTGCAACTTAAACAATCGTAACAATAAATTAAAACTTAAGATAAATTAAACACGATTTATAAGAAAGTCGTATTTTGAAAATTTATATAAAAAAGAAGATCTCTCTTGTTCGTTTATGTTCGCTATCGAGCATGTCGAACATTGTTCGCTCAATTCGCTATCGAACACGTCGAACACGTCGAACATTGTTCGCTCAACTCGTTGTCGAACATGTCGAACATTGTTCGTTTGTTAAGTTATCGAACATGTAGATAGTTGTGCTTTATGCTACATGTTGTGTTGTAGTTTATATACTTGGTTGTTTCGAGCTAGGCTCGTAACACTTGATATAAGTTTTACATATCTTGCGATTTAAAGATAGACTTTTCGAAATTGTTGTCAAGACAAAGATCTATTAAGATTGCTATTGTTTTAGAGTTCTTTACAAACTTCTTCTTGATTTTCTTTTGTACTACATTATTTATAGCTATTTTTCGAAATACTAAATGTGCGCTTTGACTTGTAGAAGAATAATTATAGATAATTACTAGTCGCACATTATTCTACTTTTCTCGCACATCATCTTTACTTTGCTCGCACATCATTTTCTCGCACTAAATATAATCAAGTAATTCGACGATCTCGTAAACAAATCAAATCAACAAGTTAAAAGAATCTATAAGAGATACTTGATTTTGCGTCTTTCTATCATCAAATTTAATGTATTTTCTTATTGATCTCTTGATGCAAATTTAAATCTAAAACATATCTTTCGCATGCTTAGAATTAATCTCTATTTGCACTTTTAATTACATTTGAAAACTACTTATGTAGAAGATCGAAACACATAAAATTTGCTTCTTTGTCGCTATTTCTCTTGCATCTTCTCGCTTATCTTGTTAACAATTCTCTCGTTTATTTCGCTAACTTTGTGTAGACAATTAATTGTTAGACATCTAATTAAAGAATAGATTCGAAATTAACTCAAAGACGAACGACGTTTACTAAGTAAAGTTTGCAAAGACTATTTGACGTCAACGTTATAATTGCGAAGACGTAATTTATGTCTTGTTTTATAAGTCTCGCGAACGATCTTTTGACTTAACAATAGTAGACTTTTGCACGCGTAATATATTATCTAAAAGAGTTCTATTCTTAGATGACGACAACAAGATTCTTGACGATGTTTCTTGCACTTTCGTTACGTCTTTATTGTCTTTCGCATAATTCTTTTGCTTCGTCGTTGTTTGTCTCGTTTACAATAGCTTTGTAAATCTTTAATAAAAATGTATATTCTTTAATTTTAACACGTTATTGCATGTTTGTTAAGCTTCGAAATAAGCAAATCGATAAATATGCTTTCGTAGTAAACATTAGGCGATAATTAAAGCTTCATAGTTATTATTAATGAGTAGATAATAATGTAGATAATATGAATAGCGAAGATGAATAACGACGACGACGACAATAATGTAAACAATAGATGCGTTGATAAATTTTAAAAATTACTCGATTAGACTTAGTGCAAAGAGATAATGTGCGAGCAAAGTAAAGATGATGTGCGAGAAAAGTAGAGTAATGTGCGACTAGTAATTACCTAATTATAATAAGAATTAACAATCTTTAAATATTATTGTTCTTTGTCTATTTTCGAATCTTCGTAATTGTTTGTTAATTTCGCGATAATTGTAAATTCATAGTTCTTCTTTTAACTAAAGATAAGACGATATTTATTATTGACAAATTTAATCTTGTCGTAAACATCGTACTTGACAAAGATCTTTATTATAACGTTTTTTTTCGATTGTTTGAAGCGATCTTTAACGATCGCGTAGTCTTTAGTTCTCGCATGCTTGTTTATAATCTTAATTAGCACATTAAGCGATAAATAGATATTCTTCTCGAACGAAGCAAGAGTTATAGGCATAACGAAGACGTATAAAGATCAATAAGTCAATGTAAATAACGACGACAAGAGTAAATAAAATCAGAGATAAGCAAAGTAAACAAAAAACGCGAAATAATATTCGATTAGGCTTAGCGCAAGAATGTGATCTGTGATTACCCAGTGAGGGGGGTGATGTGTATGCAAAGTTCTAGGTGGTGTGTGGCCAAAGTAGGGTGATGTGTGTGGAGTGATTACCTTTACTTACATGTATCATAACCCCACGTGGCAAAATATTACACGCAGGGACAAATCTAGTAGGTTGATAACAGTCACTTCTCAAAGACTACATTTGATTTCGAAGAAGCAAAGGGTCATTTGCGTGAGGATAATGGGATAGAATAACGATTGCAGTGGAACCGGGTTGAAATAAGAATGATCAAGTACCCGAGGTGTTTCGCCATGAGGCAGACAAACCAAGGATACCTTAGTGCTGGCACACATTTACTTTAGAGAGCAAGCAGACACTCGGAATTGACCTTCTTGGCATTCCTGCACGCTGCGTGACGCCTTGCCGCCCTCGATTCCGAAAGATCTGGCCAATGATATCGCCTCCTGTCTCCATTTCGGAATACAGATAGACGTCCCATCTATCGCGGCGTAGTGCGTCCAGGACTGAACGCTTTAAATTTACCCTTGAGTGGTGCGTAGAATAGGGAGTACTTGCAATGAGGACGCATGTCACGCCGTGCAACCCTGGCTTCACCATGAACTAAGGCACAGCAACGCGTGATCGCAGAGTTGGGAATCGCCGAGTAGGAATGAATCACATCCTCGTTATTCACTGAAGGGGTGTTGACGATTCGTTGCCTTGGGTCGTTTCCGGGCGCCTCCCTGTGGATCAAGGTCAGCAAATACCGAAGTCCCAGGCAAGAGGCTCCTTGTCTTACTGATGGTACTTGTATCATATTGCGTAGAGTTCCATCGTGGGTAAAAGGGAGACCTGCTGCTCCGTAAATCCTGTTGGCTTTGTACGCCAACCCAGCTACTCTCCCCAGGCAGTGGAAATTGTGTCAGCTTATCCCTGACCAACTCTGGGGGACCGCATTCAGCCATCTTTTACATCGATCATGGGTAACATCATACGTATAGCCATAATAGGCGTCTGTACTGCCGCTGTCTACTTTCTGATTAAAAAGCGGTATCGACACAGCAAAGCTCGCCAGCATGGCTGCTATCCTCCACGAGCCTACCCCCAGAAAGATCCATTCCTTGGTGTTGACCTTTTCCTCCAGACTGGTAATGCCATCCAAAATCACCGCTACTTATCAGAGCTTACAAGACGATACACCGCAATGGGGAATACCTTCAGCGCGAAATCTTTGGGCACTTCAAGCATCAATTCAATCGAGCCCGCAAACATCAAAGCAGTGTTTCTTTCCAACTTTAACGACTGGGGCGTGGAGCCAGTAAGACTTCCTGCACAAGATCCGTTCTGCGGACGTGGTTTTATTACCACGGACGGCGCTGCGTGGGAGCATTCTAGGTCACTCCTGCGACCAAGCTTCAATAAAAGGACCGCGATCGACTTGCCTGTCCTAGAAACATATCTGAGGAGGGTCATTGATCGTATACCAAGAGATGGCTCAACTTTCGATTTGCAGCCAATGCTTTTCTCTCTTGTCTGTTCTGTCTACGTCATGAGCTCAGGGATAAAAGACTGACGCTGTGAGTAGTACCTCGATACGGCGACTCTTTTCCTCTTTGGCGAATCGATCGATTCTCTTTCAGGCGATACCTCTGTCGAAGCCCAGGCTTTTCTCAAGGCCTTCGATCATGCTATGCTTGGGTCAGGCATACAGATTGCGCTTGGGCCCTTCAAGTTCTTATACCGCTACATGGACTTCAAATGGCTAGATTCGTGCAAAGTCACACATCAGTTCGCTGAGAAATATATGCATAAGGCTTCGCAACACCGTCAGACCATCGCCAAAGAAGTATCACATTCGGAGAAGGTAGCGGAGGGCACTCGAAAGCCCTACGTCTTGCTTTTCGGAATGGCAGAACAGACAGACGACCCAATGGAGCTGCGCAACGAGATTCTACAAGCCTTGATGGCAGCCCAAGAGACTACTGCCGCTCTGATCAGCAATGCCTGTTTCCTTCTTTCTCGCGACGAACCCATATGGCAGCGGTTACGCCAGGAGGTTCTTGCACTTGGACACGCAGATATAGATCAGGAATCGCTCCAAGGCATGACTTATCTCCGAAACGTATTGAATGAAAGTGAGTCCGTCTCCTTGTCCACTGATCGAGACATTCGCTGAGGAATATCCTACCATAGCTCTCCGCCTATACCCAATATTCCCACAAATGAACCGCGTTGCCCTTGTCGACACAATCCTCCCCACCGGCGGTGGCCCCGACGGGAAGAGCCCTATCTTCGCCCCCGCAGGCACGGGATTCGATACAAGTTGGTACAACCTGCACCGGCTGAAGTCTGTCTGGGGCGAGGATGCGGATGACTTCAAGCCCGATCGGTGGAAAACCTTCAAACCAGAGACCTGGCAGTATCTTCCCTTCGGAGGTGGACCTCGAAGCTGTCTGGGGCGCACTAAAGCCCTTGTGGAAGCTTCATATGTCATCGTGAGGTTGATGTGCGAGTTCAGCCACATCGAGAGCCGTGATGGTAGGGACTGGACGGGACAGGTGCAGCTGACTGCTAAGAATGCCAATGGTTGCAAGATTGCTTTCCGAACAGCTTAGGCATCTGGAAACTCGTCCGAGGCAAGCAACGAGTTTCAACACATCAAAAGGATACGAGAGTCAGATCAGGTTTGCATGTTACCGGGACACAGGGATTTGGGTGACGACTACTTACGCATTGAATACCTGGTGCATTCGATCCTATGATATGCCCAACAAACGTTCTTTGGGTCTTCCGACTATGTCATTATTACTGTTCAACGACTCACCGCTTTAGCGATGGTCAATCACTGGTCGTTCAGCCCATCGCCATTCCACCAATACGTTATCCAAGGGCGCAACGCAATTGATTGTTGATACAGGCGGCCCTAGATCTAGTATCATACCAGCGTATGAGATACAATCTCGCATCCATGACAACGAAATACCGTCCCCTTGACTCCAACGACTACATTTCAACTTCGTACTTCGATAGGCACCTTTTCGTCTCCACCGCACTGGGTTCATGCATGTCATAAGACTGAAGAAATACCGCAGCATTGGGCCGTGATAGTGCAAACAAAGAAGGAGCTCAGCTAAGCGGAATCTTTGGTGGGTTTGCCTACTGACCGGGAATACCCAGGAGCTCTCCAGCGAGCGCAAGGTCGAATAGGCCTGCCAGAAACCTGCCAGAAAGCTTCTACGAATAAATAGCTAATTCTTGCAGATAGGAACCGCCATCATGGATCATGGATTCAGCACTGACCATCAAATATGAGGATGTGGATGTGGATCAATTATGCACCATACGCCAGGATAATGTCGAGATTGGCACCCGCCTGTGCACCACCAAGTGCCAGCACTATTTCCATCCAGCTTGCCTGCACGACTAGTTGACTTTACAAGCGCGAGCCAATTCAGATGCATATGTCTAGTCCAGCTGAATCGGAGTGACTATGAAGCGCGCGTACAAGCAAAGACCATCCTGCATTATGAGACGGCTCAGCGTGCAAGATACCTAATTAACTACATTGAAAGGGTCAATGACGAGGCCTCGGCACTGTGCAAGTACGGATCTATTCACAAACTCCCTATCGAATGGGCGATGAACAAGCTAAACCCCACGGGCGACGTACCCAAAGGCAAGATACTTGACGAGCGAGCGAAGAGGATTCGGGCCTTGTCCAGGGAGGAGAAGCGGTCCTTCAAATCCGGCTTCCCCAGCGCTACCAGATTGAATACCATCTACACAACTCCCAAGACACCGGCGGTCCAAATGACCAAAGTCCAGGTAGATTGCGAAGGCGAGCGGTACTACATGTGGGTAGATCTCAGCCAGTCTGTACTGGTTGTCGGGCAGGCATGGCTGGGGTCAAGTTCGGCCTGGACTACTCGGAAGTCATCGCTGGATGTTCGACGATGAAGCCCTTTGTGCGTTTTGCCAACAGCATGTTGCCCTGGGGGCAAACCCTTCAAGAGGTATGTAACGTTATACTACTTCACCTCAAGGCAGAGTGCTTAGAAACTGAAAACAGGCGCGTGTTCTTCGCCGGGATGTTCTAGAAATTATGTAGAGCTTTTGACTTGGCCCATAGCAGCAGCTCATCTACCTATGCAGAGTAATCCTCCATAATTCCAGTGTTGCCTGATTGATGCGTGCAATTGATAGCCTGGTTGACTGTCTTATTATCGCCCATTTCTCGGCTTGCCCAAGTTCACGTCCACGCTCTCGATGTTGTCTTGACGCTTGACGTGATTGATATGCTGGCAGCCTCGCTGCCTCCCCCCCCCCTCCCCCCCAGCTTGTTATCCCCATAATCGTGCTGCCCAGGAATTCGTGGCATGCCAGGCCTTGCTTAAAAGCATCTGACTCGACTATCGTTGACCTGTCTGATGGGTACAGCTTCGTAGATCCGCGGTCTACTCTCGGAATGCTGAGTAGAGTCAACGGTCCGTAGCTCGACCGCATGCTTCGAATTCTTCTAAGCTGTGAGGAATATTACTCCCTTTGCTGATCTACCTCGAACTTCGATCCAGCGCCTGTCCGTCTTGCGGTATGGTAAGAAGCATGGGATAGGATGTATGCGGCCAGAGGGAAAGCTTCCGGCGCGACTCGACAGCAAATCTAGTATTTAAGGACGTGGGCTCGAAGCTATGCCATATATTTATTGAAGCTATCCCTATCAATGCATACCGACTGTCCGCCTTTTGAAAGAAACATTAGACGCCCCATTTCACCGTGAGGCCATGCCATAATTGTCATCTACCACCTAGCCCAGCACCATCCTTCCAGCCAATTCGCCATCCTTGTCTCCCACCGCTCTGCCCATCCATCAATCCACATACTCCGAGCGCGTAGGCACAGCTTTATATGCCGTGCCGGGGATCTTAAGGAGCCGGCGGGTTGGACCACCTCGGCCGAAGTCGTGCGTGAGACACGCGTTGACATCCTTGAAGTGTTGTATGAGCGCGGATCATGCTTTTACCGCCAGCGTTGGGTAGTCCCCATCCGCCATGGTGGTGTTGCCCACAATGAATAGCCCATCTTGGGCTCTCGATAGTGCGACACAGAGCCTCTCGACATCTTTCAGAAACCCTAAGCGGTAGTCTGGCGCGCCCGGGGTCACGGGATCCAGGATGACGAAGGGAGCTTCATCTCCCTGCGAGCCATCAACGCTGAGTAGTCGGATGCCCTTGAGTTGTTTGGCCTTTAGTATCCGCTTGTAGAGGCTTCTCTGCGCCGAATAGAAGACGATTATCGCGATCGAGGACTGTTCAATGCCGAAATCCACCATTTTCTGTGCGATCTCCGAAACGGCATGTAAGTAGAGGTCGTTCATCTTGGAGTATCCATCCACTTCTTGATAAAGCTTTGGCTGTCCCTGTACCTGGCAGAACAGCGCCTGTCGGCCACCGGCGTAGCCGTTACGACGCGCCCAGTCTTGAAAGAGCTTTGCGTTTGGTCGGTTGGCGGCACAAGCATTGGTCGTCAGGCGATTGTTGTATATCAGTCTGTTTACAAGCTCCGCGATGTGTGGGTGCATCCGATGCTGCTCAGTAAGCATCGCGATGGGTGTCTCAGCGGCAGGTACGAAATAATTGACCCAGTAGAGGCGCTTTAGGTTATAGATGTGAATCTCGTAATTATGGTGCCCAACTGCAGCTTCAACCTGACTCTTGAATCAGTATTTCTGCCACCTACGTGCGGAATGAGCTCAAACTCACGAAGACTGGGAACCAGTTGCTGTTGCCATTGCCGTTTCCAAAAGGTTTGGCTTGCCAGCCCTTGGTCCACCTGTTGTACTCGCTCTGGTGATTCTGGACTTCATGGGACAAGGCTTTGATGCAGACATCTGAGCAAGCCCTAGGGCCCGCTTCTGGGATCGAGTTGAATCTCGACTGCCAGAGCACCGCACTACCACATTTAGGCGATTCTTGATATGTCTGACCCTGAAGTGGCAAGAGGGTTGGAATACAGTAGGTGATGTGGCAGATTAAAGTACGCGGAGTGCCATTAGCGCTTTCACAACGGTTGTCGCCCCTTTATGGCACACCATAGGCCAAAAAGTGCATTAATTCAAATTGACATTTCCTCGTTATAACGAAGCCATTTCCAACCGCTAGAATAAGCTAGAATTCAATTTATCAATTAAACATAATATGTTTGTTCAACTGACCAGAAGATAATGTCAAGACTTTCGTCAAAGTCGTGTCCAGGTTTTTCAAATCTAGGGTTGTACTCAGGGTTAGTCTGATAGCCTAGATAAACCCTAAACATCAATCTACGAATATCGATTTTGTCGACGTTCATATGCTGTGAACACACATTCTTCACGATAAATCTTGTGTAACGTAGTCTATAATTAAGTCTCGAAATTTGTGAAGAATATTATCCATGCTATCGTCGATCGAAACATTAGGAAAAATGCAAAAATCAATTAATGCACTTTCTAACCTATGGTGTGCCATACCCTTGGCCTTATTTTTAGATCCTTGATCCCAACTTCTAGCAAGATGCTTTTGATCAACTTTCGCATTTCTTGGTTTATTACTATCAAAATCTTACGTTTGATAGAATGGTCTTTGCGCTTTTAATAGCATATCTTTGATAGAGTTTAAGTTAACATTGAGAAAGTTATTTGATTGCAAAGTTTTTGTGTTTCGAAGCGTGTCTCAAAAACAAAGATCGACTTGAACTTCTTATATATTAACAAACTTTGCAATTTCTATAGCTCTAGCAATTTGTAATCAAAACTTATAAGCAAAGCGATTTAAGAAAGCGCATAGTGTCTAGAGTAATAATTGATTAATTTTATATATTTTAATAGCGAAATGCGAAAGTTGACCAAAATTATCTTGCCAGAAGTTGGGGTCGAGGATCTAAAAATAAGGCCAAGGGGCGACAACCGTTGTGAAAGCGCTAACAAGGCTACAGGGCTAAGCGAGATTCCCGATCAATCGCCTGGAAAAATGATGCTGGGCTTGTGAATGAACCCCCCTAGTCGATAGATATCAATAAAGTACGGCTGTCACAGTCCGCCTGCGAGAAGGGTATCGTGTCCAGATGGTGGGTAGATGCTTTACCCGAGGTGACGAGGAGCGAACGCCCAGTGAGAGCTCAACGCCAAAGCGGCAAACCGTCAAAGCATTTGCGTTGATCAATCGAAAAGCCCAACAGACGGCGCTAACAGACCCAAAGCACTATATATCTGGGAGTGGAAGGAGGCTAAAAAGCTATACACTATGCAATAAAATCCGAATTGGTGTTCTTGTTGTCTACAAGAAGCGGCAAGCGAAGAGTGATCTTGACGCGGGCTACTTTGGAACACAGGGCACAACAGAAGCTCCTAGCCAAGTGAGCTATAATACAGTATCTTGGATCATGGCGAAGACAACGCGACAGAAATGGCGAAGACAATGCGACAGAAATGGCGAGTCAGCTGTAGGCCTGAGAGACATGCTCTGGACAGCTGTGCTCGGCAAAGTCTACCTGATATTGGGCGCCAGTAGTTTGAACACTATCTGTAACCCGGACTTTTCCGGAGGTAGCTTACAGGATATACCATGCTGGGTTGGCACCTGGCTAATCACTATGCACCAGATCATCGTAGACATATACGTATTTTAGTGACGCAAATATGTCATCCATGCTTTAAATACCTAGGTGTTTATGCTAGCGAAGACTGGTATCGCGCCAGGATCGCTCTAAAATCTATTCAGTTTTCAATTCTATCAAAGGCGTAGTGGAAGTCAACAGGCTGCGAACAAGACTGCTCCCGGGGTCGAACGACGTGCCACCTCTCACGTCGAGGGTTATCACATGCGTCGGTTGACATAGTACAGAATCCTCGGTTGACTCCTTTAGTCAATACCCTCTGGATCCACCTGCTGCTCTGAATCTCTGTGCTTGAGCTCCATACCAAATTTCAGAAGACTAACCAACAACCAAGTGCTTTGCGCCCTTGGATAACGTATTACCGATATGACATTGGACGTACAAACCAGTGATAGACCATCGCCAAACCGGCAAGACGTCAATGAGCATTTATGAAATAGCCGGAAAACCCAAAGAATTGTAAGAGAAAAGAGTTTTCCTGATTTTGCCGGGTAATTAGAATCCCCTGATACCAACGCAAAGGAAACGCTCATGCTAATGCTTATGCGCTGTATCGACGAAGAGTGCTAGAAATGATCCAAGTCAAGCTGCCTCGAACAGCACAGAGATCAGCGCCACGCAGATATACCCCTCGAATTTCTCTTATGATACCGACACGTTCGGTCTGAGTGAGCGCGGGCTTTCTAATCAAGGTTCAGAAAGGGATCCGGGCTCACTGACTTTGAATAAATTTTCATCCCATGTCCCGCTGGAGGAGAGCTTGTCCCAGTGAGGTGGATCTAGCGTCGCTCCCAATGCACGTATGCTGGTTCCATGGGGCGAGAGAACAATGACTAGTGACTGGATTAGCTATCGAATGGTATAAGCAGTGCGCGAACAGGTATCCCATTACCGAGTAATCAGTTGCCACTAGATCAGTCTTCTCTTCCATATTCCTTAGTTTGAAATGCCGCACTATCATCGACACAACAACCGTTATCTGGACATAAGCAAATTGTTCACCAATACAGCGATGCCTGCCGGCGCCAAAGGGAAGATACGTGCTGTCGGCTCCGGTAGAGACAAGCCCGTACCCATAATCCATCTTCTCCCTTTCCTGGTCCTTCGGGTCCACCATATGCTCCCAGCGGTGGGGATCCCATGTATCTGCGTTTGGGAAATACTCGTCGCTCTTGCCCATGGTAGCTGGAGCAGCCAGAAGAACATGCGATGGCGGCACGACCCAGTTGGTCCCTTGGATAGGTAGCGGGGTCTTGACTTTTCGCATGATGGAGTGAATTGGAGGGTGCAAACGGAGTGTCTCTTGGATCACGTTCTTGACCAATGTTAGTGGCTGGATGTTGTCATATGTTAAAGGCACCGTGGCACTCCCTAGAATTCTAAGCTGCTCTTGGTACAGCTCTTCCAAGATCTGAGGCTGAGCTGCAAGATGCAGCAGAACCCACGAGCTAGTCACGGATGAGGAGTGCTGTCCCGCCATCAGGAGACCGATCATCATATGCGCAATCTCGTGATCAGGAACAGGAGTACCGTCCTTGTACTGGCTATGCATTAGATTCGATATCATATCCTCGTTCTCCTTCCCATCGTCTGCAGTGGCACGACGGGTGTTAATGATGTCCGTGTAGATCTGTGTCATCTTTCTTTGGCCAATGTCCCGTCGCCGATTTGCGGGGCGAGGGAACCAGGGCAGCATGAAATTGATTGGTTGAAAGCCATTATCAAGATCGTGATATAAACTTGCGAAGGTTGTATCAAGCTGCTTGCGCACTTCTTGGCCTTGCAGAGAGCGAGAAGCTGTGAATAGGGTCATCTCAGCCACAGCCGGCGGTAATTGGATCCTTCCAGCCGAGCCTTCGAAGGCTGAATTGGTCTCGATAAAAGCACTGAGCTCGTCTTGCATTAGAGGTACATATGGACGAAGAGCGTCCGATGTTAGACCTAATTTAATAAACTAAGATGGGTTAGTCGAACTATCCGTGGAAGATATAGAGATCGCTCTACCTTCTTCTGTTCCATGAATTTCGCATTTGGCACATCGTAAATGACGTCTTTCCCAAACACTGGGGTCGTCAGAACGGAGTAGATCTCTTCAGCGTTGACGTCTTTCAGCTTCGCATTGAGGATAAACTGGTTCCCCTTGGGACCGAGATACACGGTGATCTTACGGCCGAGGAGGATGAAAGTGAATATATCGCCATACTGGGCATGGGATGTTTAGTATCGTTCTGAATCTAGGGGTCAGACTCTGATAGACCCACCTCTGCTTTGCATTTGAGAAAGAACTTGAAAGGGTCTATACCGTATGCTATTGTGCTGCCTATGACGGGAACCCAATAGAATACAAGCGGGGGCTCGTGTGGACTCCGTTGCAGAAGTTGCCGAAGCATGTTGCCAGTAATTGTGGCTGTCAAGATCATGAGGATCGAGAGGAGGACTTCAGAATAGGTGACCATCGTTCGCGCAGTCTTTTGTGGTTCCTTTATGTAAGAGTAGAAAGAGTAGTGATAATACTTCTTCTAAGCAGCGACAAGACCTCAGTGAGAGTGATCAGAGCCACGTCTCTGGGAAAGAGTTAGTCATTAGAAACCCATCTACATAGCGCGAGCGTTTGGATACCTATCGCATGCGCTAGTACCGGTAAATGCTGTCTGAATCTGCGTAATATCTCGACCTCTTCCTTTCTTAGGTGAACCTTCGAGAGCACATGGGCGTTTGTTAGATAAAAAGTAGGTTCAGCAAGGATCTATCTTGACATTATAGAGATCCTGCGATCTAAGACTATCAGCCCGCGCAGAGACACTATGCTTCGCATGGATTACATGTTATCAAATACGCATCGAGTCAACATGAACAGATGCTATCGCACTTCCATGGTCAGTGAGACTCTTCGTTATAGGATCGGTGATTCAAGCCTCCCACTAACCACTGGTTGCAAATTTGCTTCTTATCTGATAAGATAAGATCGAGATGAACGGCATGGGGACCGCGTTAGAACGTGTTGTTGCCAGTCACACAAAACATGTTCACTGCAGACCTCTCAGAAAGTTCTTATATTATAGCTCTAATTTATCGACCAGTGTCGACACCACACACTATATACAAACAGAACTCCTCTCCAGCCAACTCCGCACAGTGTGAGATCTAGTATACAATTTCCGACTTGTCATGGACATGGATTACCTCCTCTTCTGCACTTTCGTAGCCCTCCTTGTCGTCGATCGCAATAGCTTTCTTCCCAGCAATTCTTCCCCTGCCATTAGTGTCCCCATTCGTCCTTCCATGAGTATGATCTCCATGCACGAAACGGTGCGAGAGCCCAAGGCCCCAGTTGCTGGTTGCTCTCTTGGTGCCCATGCCAGGTTTAGAAAGGGTTTCCTTGATAGCGCCGCTGTCGGAGATCTCCTCAGATCGTACGAATTCCCACTTCTCAGGCATGATGAATTTGCCCACGGTGGCGGATGGCGTCTCCTTGCTGTCCCATTCGCTTGGCAAGTGAAGCTGCTTCCATGGCTTCTCGTCTTTGAACTCTGGCATTTCCTTGAGCTCCTTGATGAAGTCGACATAAACAATGCGGTCTTTGTTCCAGCCCCCGAGGCGCAGGAAACTCTGCTTCAACAGGTCCACCTGGTGAAGTGCAGTCTTTGAATCCATCGTGTCATGCGTTCGTTCATCGCCATCATCGCCCTCGACGACGAGACGTAGAATCGTCTCCTGCAGGTCTTGCGCCTCGCGATGGTTACCCATGTTGGTGTACAGCTGGTAGAGCAACTCCGACATTTCGAGCGTTTTCGGGTCCAGGGCACCCCATGTACGGCGCATGTTGTAGCAGATGTCTTCGCAGAGACGGATGGCTGCGGAGCGGCGCTCTTTAGAGGCGTTCAGGTAGCGGGCTTGGACGAAGCGGCGGCCGATGGCGATGATGGTGGATGGCTTCCAGTTTTTCTGCACTTCGCGCGATTTCCAGAGAAGTTCGAGGATCCACTGTTGGAATGGTCAGCACATAGCTCGAAAATTCAACCAGAGAAGTCTGGGCGTCAAACGCCATTACTGCTAAATATGCCAGGACGTGTCGGAAATGCTAGTAAGACGTAAGAATGAGAAGACTAACCTCAAGATCCGTATGGTTGTGCTGCTTCCCCAAGAGTCCAACGAGGTCGTTCAGCTCCCGGAACTTCAAACGAACGAAATCAATCTTCGAGTCTTTGCAGGCCTTGAGTACCCCTCGAAGAGTCTTACGAGAGAGCTCAAGCATGCCCTCGTGTAGCTTGTGGTCGATCTTCATAAAAGTAGATTTCTCCACGCCACGGCCGGCCATGAGCGCCGACAGCTTGAAGCCGGCGGGAACATTCTGTAGGTGGTGATAAGAGCGCTGATGCTCAATGAAGTCAAAGGCACATTCAGCAACTTCGTAAGCCTTCTGTGCCTGTCCGGACTCGAGCAGAGCTCGAACTTCAACAACGCTGGACAGGCAAGCGATGTTCCCAACTTCTATATCGCGAATTGTGTCGCCAATTTGGACAAGGATGGAGACGTAGAAGAGCAGACCTATCTCTCGAGATCGAGCATTGATTGCCCACTTCTTGATGAAGGTCTCGTACGATTGCTTTTCAAGGGCCTCCCGCTGGCCGTGCCTGTCATGCCTGACGAGGAAGGCTCGTAGACGGGCTGCATGGCCAACCACGATGGTCGCAGATGACTTGAGCGACCGGGTATAAGACTCATACAGAACACTCTCTGTTAGATAGTCCGCCATCACGCGAGAATAGCTAATAGAGAGAGCTCCACGAACGACTTGCTCCAAAGTTACCAAGAATACGAAGGACAGCGAGCCAACGGACTTGTCAACTTTGAGGCTGTGCTTGTTATCTGTTGAAGCGGTCCCAGTAATGATCTGTAACCGCAATTCCTGAATTATCTCAAGCGCATGGCTGCTCACTCCACAGCTGACGAACATTTGGCCCACAGCTCGGCCAGATTCGTGAAGCCTTTCAGAATGTTTCTCTTCGACAATGATCCGGACAGTGGCCTCAAGGAGCATCCGGACTACAAGTTCCTGCTTCTTGATTCTGATGTACAATAGCAGGAGCTCGCGAAGCGAGACTAGCGTCTCGGAGTGTGCCCATCCGTAAGTGAGGCGCAAGTATTCGTATCGTCCGGTCAGTATTACGATGGCGCGCTCGACAGTCGTGCTGGACACGGAGGCGTGGTGGCTGCAAACCGTGATGTAGGCTTCGGACAATTGCTGCTTCACGGTTATAATTGTCGTGTTAGAAACGCTGGTAGTTTGGTGCGTGATTATTTCTTCATAGATGGTGATCGCTTCGTCAACATGTTTCCCGCTTCTCACGCAGATTCGAGCAAGCTCCATCATAGCCTTGATTGCTATCGCAGAGGTGTCTCCGAATATCTTGAGGCACGTGTTACGATACTCAATTGTAAGCTCACGAAGCAAAGAGAATTCGCAGTGAGCATGGTGTTCAAGAACGTAGGAGTAGCGGAAATAGAGTGCTTCCACGAATTCCACGGTAAACTTGTCTTGTCCAGTGGAGTGGCCCTTCCAGGTCTCCCAGAGTATCTTGCAGGTTGTTTGTAGCTTATGCCAATGGCCAGCTTCAAATTGGTACCGACAGAGAAACATCATCGCAACAAGCGCGTCCGAATGGCAGATGTGCGAGCCGTGGTTGAGCTCTTGGACAATCTCCTCGTAGTACTGGTGGGCGCCTGTATGGCCGTGGTCCGCGCAAAGAGACCCTAGGATGTACAGTGTATGGATGGTTAGATGATGTTTCGAACCCAGATGGCTTCGATACTCCACAAGCAGCTCTTTGTAGAGTTCAATGATCTTTTGCCAGTGACGATGAAATTCGTAGAACTTGACCAGGACCTTGTAGGCCTTGGTCAAACGCTCCTCATCTATACGACAGGAGTTGCGGCAAGCCCGGTAGATCCGTAGGAAGATCTCTTCGGCCTCATGGAAATGTTGGGATTGCTCATGGCATGATGCAAGACTGATGGCAATATCGATGGCCTCGGAGCCAAAATCCTTAGGCAATGCAATTGTTCCGCTGCCTGAAATGACGGACTTCCAGATGACTGACAAGGACCTTCTCGTAACTTCGATTGCGGAAACCCACTGCTCCAGTTTAATGTGATAAGCAATTAGACTCTTGCAGACAGAGATCGTTTCCGTGGTGACTTTGTTCCGGGAAAGCGTTACTTCGAAAGCTTCCTTGATTGTGATTCCCGAGGTGGTCGTAGTACTTGACGATGTCCTTATTGTGGTGAGCTCATCCAAAATTTCGGAGATGAGGGTCTCGCAAGAAGTCACATCGTCATGCGAGCCACGGGACTTGAACCAAGACACACACTTCCGGAAGACGGATACAGCCACAGTTTGTAGGCTGACCGCTCGCATAAGCTCGCCCACCATTTTAAGTCGAAGAAACATCGTTTCGGATTCGAAATCATACTCCTCGTATTCGGTCCAAATACAGATGAGAACACTAGAGGCTTCCTCATGTCGCTGGCAGCGTCGTAGAAAACGTACATACTCGATCACGACGTCCATAAGATGGATGTGAATGTCAATCCCATGATTGTGGTGAGATGAATGACATTCCTCTGTGAGGCGCCTCCAGAGGAAGACGAAGAGCTCCTCTGCCATAAGGAATTCGCCGCGTGCTTCGTAGGACATTGCCAGCTCAAGTGTAAGTTTTATGCGCCGAATATTCCAGACTTCGAGCTCGGTAACAATTTCAAAGATCCCTTGCTCATACTCGGTCTTCTTATCGCCTTTCTTGAGAACAATAGTCAGACTTTCGCTGATACTAGTTTCTTCCTCCGAGCCCTTGCCGAACCGAATAATGACGACTTCCCGAAGCTCGCGCCAAACGCTTTCGGCTTTATGCTCTTCGTGGATAGTGACGTACAACTGGGCGAGCATCTTGTAGTACCGTATGACTAGATCATGTGTTTTTCCATGCTGGTACTTGTATGCCTCTATGATGTAGATGAGCAGTTTCTCTTTCCTGCTGGCAAGCTCTGTTCTGGTGTTCGTACTGGTTGTCTCCGTAATCGACAGAAACGTAGAAGTGCAGGCAGTAGTGACACTGTGGAATCTGCTAAGCACGTGCTGACCAATCGTAGCGGCACGGTAGAAGTAATCAGCAGCCTCTACTGTCCGTGTGGTCTCTCTCCAGATGCTACCACATATAATCAAAGCCTGGAGCACCGAGACATGCTGCTCTGAAAAGACTGCTTTGCGTACGCGAAGAGCAAGGTCCAGCGTTTCTGTTGCCTCAAAGCGAGGAGTTTCGAGAGCCCAGCAGGCCCATTCTAGCAGAGAAAGCCGCGTGGAGCTTGGGAACAGGGATTTGAACGCGTCATCAAGCTGGAGAGCTTCCGTACTATGGTACATGGCCGACGATCCGAAGTGGGATGTCCAATTGCGGACAGCATATTCCAAGAGTGCGTGTGCTGAGAAAAGCTTTTTTACTTCGGAATCTACCATAGGGCTAAGCGTTGGTTCTCCTGGTCTGCGAAGATTGAAGTCGCAGTAGGCTAGTAACCGCATGGTCATATCCCTCTCAGTGGCTTGGCGGGTGCGCAGTCTCTTTCCGTCCTGTTGAATACGAAGCATCTGAGCCTTTACAGTCGGATGGTAGAACCGGACGAATCCATTGCGGAAGACAACTAAGGGACCTAACGCGGCCTCGAGGTCCTGAATAATATCGGTCTTACGCTCGATGACGTGCTTCTTCACAAGATCAATTTGAAGCAAGTTCTTCAATTCCACCGCCGAGAATGGCCGACGGGCAATCAGCATTAGAGACACCATGAGACTAGTATCCCCTCTGGCTAAATCGGCAAAACCGATCAGCTTAGCGATTGTCTCGTCAAGTGGAATTGGTGTCTCTTTAGCAGCCCTGACTGCCTTGTTAAATCCGTCTTCAGAGTTCTCGTGTTTTAGTAAGACCGTAGTAAGGACGGCCCAAAGAAAACTCCCTTTAGCTGCATGAAGAATTTGTTCCACGACGTGCTCTTGGGAATGCTCGGTGCGATTGGCGAAAAGCTTGTAGTCCTTGAAGCATCGGTTAATAACGAGGCGTAGATCCTCGTGAGTGTGGTTCGGAATGATGGCAAAGGACTGCGTTTCACCCTTATTAGGTTTGAGGGCAGCGTCCCGTGAAAACATAATCACTTGAAGGTGTGGGTATCTGACAGAAAGCGACCCTAATCTGTCAATGACCACTTGTGCCGTCTTTTGACCACCGTGAATGTCGTCCAGACCGTCCACTATGATTATGAGAGGATCGTTCGCCTGGATGTGGCCAAGACCAGTTTCAAGACAATTCCACAACTCCCTCTCAAGCTCGCCTTGAGGCTTCGCCATCGACATACGGTATGCCTTGGCCAAGTGTGTGTGGTACTTCTTGTGGCCTATGTTAACCTCCAGCAATTGGAGTAGCAGGCGCTTGACAGCCGCGAGAGAGGTAGCTTCGCTAGGTATATCTGCTTCTGGTATTAGAGTCAGCTTACAGTCCAAGCAGAACGTTTGCTAAGAGCTTAAACACGCATTGCCGTAGTGGGACTTTGCGCTGCGTCTTTTCAAGCGCAAGACCGCCATTAAAGCGTCCATTCACCGAAGTTGACAATCTCGTTTCGTCAACATTACCTGACTATAAGGAGAGCTGTACTGTTTCACAGAGTAAACTCACCGATCGAGCAAGAGAGTGTCATATAAGCCTTTCGACCGAGAGGTCGCTGAAATCGTTCAACGAGCCAGCCAGCCAGCACGCTCTTTCCACAGCCAGTGGGGCCACTGATAGTAAGTGCGTCCTTCTTGCTGCGTGTGAAGGCAAGGAGGTGGCTCTGGAACCATTCGCAGGTGTGCTCTTCGCGGTCGGCAGGTGGCATGTCGTCCACTTTAATTAGATTCTGCAAGCCTGCGTCTTGAGGCCCAAGCCACTTTCGGAGTATTCGGACCTCGATGGTAGCCTCGTCCCCAAGGCTATGCTCCCACATCGCATCAACGATATGATTCTTGCGCTGGTAGAAGGCTGCGATCTGCCCACCGAACATGCCATTGAAGTCAAAGCTTACCTCCTCGGCGCCAGTCTGTAGTTTTGAACTGTAATAGAGGCTGACTTCACGAACAAGCAGGAGCAGGGCATTGAAAGCTTGGCCCACCTCAGTCCGAATCTGTCCATCGGCCGCGAGAAGGACGCTGTTTCGCAGAAGCATGGCAATCGAGAGACCCAGACGGTAGAAGACGCCAAACGTTGTTTCCAAAGCCTGCGCATTGTGTGGACCGAGCTGGACGGGTCAGCACTCCCCGAATAAAGCTCGAAGAACTTACACGTAACATTGATCGCAGTGCAGTCCATATCAATTGCGCGGCAACCTTACTGTCCGGCACGAAAGGCTCTACTGCTTTGACATATCCCGATATTTGTAGGGCGAAGTACTCAGCCCAATTGAGAACTTCATCCCAGTGACTACCCCTGTGGGGCATGTGTGTCAAGCGCTGCCTCTCAATGTATTCCAAAAAGCCATCGATGGTGGTATTGTAAATAAAGGACTCATCAATATCATCGAAGTCTGCGAGGAATTTCCGGCGAGTGACGACGACGGAGTCGTGCAACACAGTGACCTGCTGCTTCTCCGAAAAGGACACGGTGGTGGTTTCCGCTTCTAGTCCTGCAAGTCCGCCTTGGTTCAACAAATGATCAATGAACTCGAATTGTTTCTCAACTTACGATGCATAGTACTGGAACTGCTGTAGTCTCTAGAGCGCGACGCGACGCCATTCGTGAGTCCATTGGACTTCTTCATGGCGATTGAATCCATGGGAAGACCGTCATTGTTCTGGGAAACGGTTCCATTGAGGGTTTCAGTCAAATTGACGGTCGTCATCTCATTAGCCATGGTGTCTCCTGATATGTTTGCAGCGTGACTACGCCCAGAAGTTCTTCTGTCTGCGAGGAAGATTCGTCAATCTTTGGGGATATCAAATGGGGACTTGCGCAAGGTTGCCAGACAAGACGGAAATTCTTACTCAGAGGGCTGCCGCGAAGGCCTAACACAGTACACCAGATAATGGAGATATTGCAGCAGCAACTACGATGGGCTCTGCAGGAACGGTTCGAGGGGCGAGTGGGCATGAAGTATCCATCCGGCGCACCAAGAAGGTCAATTTTTAACAATGCGGGACACGTGGGGTATATATCGAGATCGGCGAAGCGAGCATCGACTGGCCCACCGCAGATGAAGGAAGCGAACGCAAATCAATGATTCCGCCAATCACGAGGAGAGGGAGAGAAGATTTCGTAAATCTCCGCCAGCCAGAACGCAATAGTTCGTAGAACACTGCTGTAGAAGGCATGCCTGCCTTGGCTGGAAGCGTTCTAGCGATCAACCAAATCGCATACTAGCTTTAATAAGTGGCTGACTTTGGCCTACAGAGAGAGGTTGACGTAGCAATGCTAAGCTATGGCTTTGGACTTGGCTGGCGGAACGGGTCGCGGCTTCAAGGGGATAGCTTTTGGAGGACAGTGTGGCTGGCTGAGGTTGACGATTTTGGTTGCTCTTCTGCAGTCGGTCGATAATCGCAAAATAGAGCAATCCGTTCCCATAATTGGCAATTTCCAGCAAAGAACATAGTAAGAAGATGCCCCACCTTAGCGACATTGTAATTACCGCCTAAACTGACATTTCTGTAGGGGTAGCCTTGCTACGCCTGGTGAAAGCGGAGGCATGCGATTAAACAGTACCTGGTGCTAATTCTATGAGAAGCTTCTCTATGGATGTGATGGCTCAATGAAGCATTGCGCTAGATGGTAATACCCCGTTTTAGGACAGCGCGCTGCAATATGCAGCCAGATGGGCGAGCTGTCGAATGTAATGTGGCTTGCCGAGAAGCAGCTGAAATGGTCTAGAATCAAGCCGGAGACAAGGGCCTGTTGAGAGACTCAAAAGACGAATTGACACACAATACAGCACAGAATCACGGACTGAGATTTTGGGAAAGCTTAGGGTCCTGTATATTGATGAGGTGCTTTCAGAGAAACGTCGGTTGAACAATCGAATGACGCGCCGCAAGACGAAAAAGTGGTCCAAGTTGCCTCAGTACTTAGACCTGCCTGCAGAAAAACCTTTAACCCTAAAATCAACCCTAAATACTCGCTTAAGTTAGGGCGACGCTAGGGTTGAAGCTAGACAATAGTTTATGCGCGATGGCTTGAACTAGATTTTAGTGTATCTAAGCACATCTAAATTTAATATAAAGGATATTATAGCGAGTTTTTAGATTTTTTTTGCAACAAATCTAAGAGCAATATAATTTAATTTGAGAGAAAATCGACTTTCTTATTAATAAATATATCAAAATTGTCTTCTTACAATTTAAGAATGTTGTTAATCAATTTTATCGCACAATACAATGTCGATTATAATTATTATAAGTATCATTGTTGTTTAATTTGCTACTGTTGTTTATACTTTATCTAATAATGTTAAAATCAAATATATGTTATATTTAATGCGCTCTTATTTAGATTAATCGTCGAGCCAGGTTATGATATTATCCCTCTAGCTCGACCTAGCGCCAAGACCGGGTCGCGACGATTTTTTGGAATCGAATCGCTCAAATTAGTTTAGCGCGCTTCGCGCTAAACTACTTATAGTAATCGACTAAACTACTTTGAGCGATTCGATTCCTCGAATTTTTTTTGACCTAGGTCTTAGCATTTGCACGTGACATTTCCGGGTTAGCGCGACCAGTCTACTCTTATCATTGTCTTCAAGTTGTAATTCTCGAAAAAATCGAAAAATCTAATACTTATTATACAATTTCTAAGTTTAACTAGATTTTATACTTTATGTTCGAAGCTTCTTACAATTTTATTATTTAAGCGATTAATTAATTAAAGATTTTACAAGTATTTGAACTTACTCAACTGTTATTGTTATTATATATTAGATACTTTATAAATTAACGCAAAAGCAATAAATATATTTAAGAGTAACAAGAACGTTAAAAAAATGCAAATAAGTTAAAAGCGTATTAAAGCAATTGTGCAAAATTGCTTTAACTTTAAAGCAAAACAAAAGCAAATTAATAAATTGACGTAAACAAGAATTAACAACTTGATTATTATAACAAAGATTAATTTCGAAAAAAGTTTGCTATTTTAGATAACATTATTTATATACAATATTTCGAAAATTGTATTAATTATTATATCGTTGTTAATCTTAAAAAATAATTAATATAAAAAGTTAAATAGTATTTCAAAATATAAATTATTAATATTAAACAATAATAACAATAATTCGAAAATATAAGATAAGATAAATTCGAATATGTTTATATACAATTAGTTATATTATTAATATTTGAACAACAAAAAAGTGACTAAATTAATCTTGTTCTAATATTTATTAATTTAACAATTGCTATTAATTAATACTTTAATAATAAAATGTTAAGATACAAGTCTTTCTCTTTCAAACTATATATACTAGCTATTAATAAACTTTATTTAATTAAAGAGTAACAAGAATTTAGAGTTAAATATGCAAATCTTAATGTATTTTAAATACAACTATTAATCGAAATTTTAATATTAAGAGTATTTGTTATCTTAAATAACAAAATCGAAAAAATAATTCGAAGTTAATGTAAATTTAACAAACAAATTAAAGTATTGCGAATATTATTAAATTACTCTAAAATATTTTTGCAATTTATTAAAATAAAGAAGACGATCAAAAATATATTAAATTTTTAATTTTTTTTATCGAACATCTTGCAAAGCGCATTCGATATAAAAAAAATAATAATATATATAAATAGTCTTCGAATTAATTAGAAAAAAGAGTTTGCGAAAATCGATATTATACTATTTCATTATACGAGAAGAGATAAGAGAGAAAATCTTATTAACAATGACGCTTACGATTTATTTCGATTATTAGAATTAAACAAATGTTATTGACGCGATATTAACAAGTAATTAAGATGTATTTAATGTGTTTTAACGCGAATCAATACAAATTGCGACAAACATAAAAACGAAAGTAATAAATATTAGAGAACTCTATAAATTTAAGAAAAGAAACGCGTTCGAAATGATCTTAATAACTACATTAACAAAATAATATCTTTTAATCGAGAAGTTGACGCGACGTCTTAGCAAAACTCTCGCGAAAAACGAGCGAATCAACCTGATCTCAATATTGAAAAAACTAAAAAAAAACAATTAATCGAATAAAAAAAGTCGAAGAGATAAAAAAAGACATACAATTAACAAATATATAAACGACAATAACGAAAAACTTATTATTAACGAAGCAAATAAATAATCGAAAAAATGTTAAATAGATACTCTTAATGCGACAATTAATTAAAAAGATAAAATTAATAACGTAAATTAAAAAGAAACAAAAGATAAAAAAAGTTCACAAGATAAACGTTACGAAAATAATAACATTAACGCGCGATTTCGACATTGTTAAGACACTAGTAACGCAAAAGAATATATTAAAAATAAAACGTTTTAAGAAAAGAATTGTCTTTTAAATAAGCAACAAAAGTAATAAGACAATATTAAAATCGAACAATTTTTAAATTAAAAAGATGTTAATAACGACAATTATACGTCGAAAGTGCGTAAAAATAATAATGCACAATATTAAAGTCAAAAATATGTTAAAAAATATAAAAAAAAGAAAGTAAAGATAATAAAAAAATCGTGCAAAGTAATGCATTAGAATTTAAAGATTAAAGAAATAATTTAACTTACAAGAAAGAGCGACAAGAAGAAATATATTTCGATCGTAATATAAATAAATTGCGCAAAAACAACGAATAAATTAATACAATTAAGCGTAATTCACAAGTTAAACATAAAGATTGCGAAATATTACGACAAAGAATACAAAATAAAATAATTTATAAAGTGTTAAAAGTATAAACATTTTATATATAAATGTAAGAATAAATAGCGATGCGTACATTGCGCACAAAATTATTGTTTTAATTAATGCTTTTATTAAGAGAATGTCTTTAAGTAAAAATGTAACGTTTGCAAAAAAACTTATAAAACATTCGATTTTAAATAATTTAGAAAATAAAAAGAGAAAATAAGAATTAAGAAGACAACGAAAATAAAGTTTCTATATTACGTTGTTAAGATAATCAAAGCAAACAAAGCGACAATTTTAATTTTAATAACATTAAAAAGTGCAATTTCGTTTATTTAAATTACGAACAAGAGAATAAAGCGAAAGATAATAGAAGCAACAATGAATCGTTCAACACAAACGAATTATATGCAAAACATTCTTGTAATAACAAAAAAAAACATTATTTAACAATTAATCAAAAAAAAAGCGCTTCAACAAGTTAATAAAAAGTTAGTTTATTCTAATAGAACAAATTAATAATAAGATAGCGTTGTTGTCGCTATAAAGTATACTTTTTACGCAAGAGATAAAGAATTTAATACATATAAAAACAAATATAAAAGAGAAATTGTAATAAAGATATAAAATAAGCTTCTAATATTATAATACAATGTTTATAAATCAAGAAGCAAGATAATAATAACGTTGTTTCAAAAATAAAAATAAAAAAATACGATATATTAGTAATACAAGAGTTGTAACGACATTACGTTAAGACAAAAATATATAACTTAAAATGCGCGAATCTTACGTTTGTAAATAATAACAAACGTATATGTTTTTACATTAATAAACGCATTAACGACAATAACGAACATAACACATAACATTTTAAGAACGTAAGAACAATAATAATGCAATTACGTTTTAAGAGCAACATTATTAAACAAAATCTCGTAAATATTTATAACGTTTACAATTTATTTCTTAATAATTATAACAATATAATTAATAGAGATAATTTCGACGCAATAGAGCAAACACTACGTACACAAAGCGAAATTATTATAATAAAAGACTTTAATTTGCATTATTTTTTATAAGCGAATCTCTTATATTTTAAACAATATTTATTGTTCGACAATTTGATAAACATAATGCGTTTCGTTAATATTACGTTAACGATTTTACGTGATATTATAATAAGAAATTATTAAGAAACACGAATTACAATTGATTTGTCGTTTGTTACAAGATGTTACGCTACTATCTGACGATTCAGAATATTAGAGAGAATTGTGCTTTGAAGAGATTTGTAGACGTCTTCAGGCAATGCAAGCAATCACTTAGTAACAAGAGTTTGCAGCTTTAGTAGTCGTAACAATAAGTCAAGACTTAAGATAAGTTAAACACGATTTATAAGAAAGTCGTGTTTAGAAAATCTATATACTAAAGAAGATTCCTTTTGCTCGCTCAGCTCGCTGTCGAGCATGTCAAGCATTGCTCGCTTAGCTCGCTGTCGAGCACATCGAGCGCGATCACTGCTTACTCTGCTCGCTGTCGAGCATGTCAAGCATTGCTCGCTTGTCAAGTCGTCGAGCATGCAAACAATCGTGCTTCGTGCTACATGTTGCGTCGTAGTTAATATATCACGCTGCTTCGAGCTAGACTCGTAACACTATCTCTCTTCTTAAAGATTTTCGTCCCGAAAGTTAATCGTTTCTTATCATGTCTTGTTAGCAACAAAGTCGTCTTCGTGTCGCATTTGAAATCGAACGCTACAATACATTAGTAGATATCGCTTGTGAACGCTGCTCTCTCTCTGATTATTTCTGTATCGCCATGAAAGACTTCTTGTCTCGTTTGAAATGTTCGAAATGTGTTCGTGCGAACAAATCGTGCGTAAACATGTCTTGATCTTTTCTTAATCATAATAGAGAAGATTTTTTTGTCAAGATCGCTAAAGATAAAGCTTTGCTAACAATCGTCATAATTCGATTGCTTCGAAATAAGAAGATCATGAAGAAAATTGATGCGAAGACGAAACGAAAGACACAATGTCTATTGTCAAGAATGAAGAAGTCGAATGCTTTCGAGTTCTTCAACTGTTTTGTTGCGAATGCTCTCGTTGAGTCATCTTTTGTCTTCTGATTATCTCTCGCTATGCTGAATGATTTTTCGAACGTTGATGAAATCTCTAAATAAGATCATAGCAATCATCAAGATTCTTCTTGAATTTTCACGTGTTCTCTAAGATAGAATATTTTTTTCACTTGATTAAATAGTTTTGACCTTGCTGCTCTAGAATTTTTTTCACTTCGTATCGACTTTCTTTCTGAGCTTTGTAATGAAATGTTTTCTGTATAGACGTACTAGAATCGGCTGATTTCAACAATGATATATGAAATACTAGAAATACTTTGGCGTTCTTAAGTAAGTCGAGTTCGTAATTGATTGATCTCTTGACTGCTTTAATAAAAAATGATTCGATCTTAACATGATTAAGCTTCTTGCTTTTCTTTCTGATCTTCAGATTCTTTGTTAGAAGACACACTTTATTCTTCTTCTTTAACTGAGATGTCATTTTTCGTTTCTTGTTTTAATACTTGACTGATTTGATCTGCATCGACGTGATGTTATCGTGTATCTTCTTAAGTGTCGCTATTCTTTTCATGACTAATTGAGTTGTTAGATGCTTTTTTTCTTGATTAAAGAGATTCGATTCCTTGTTGAAGTTAACGAAGAAAGACGTTATCTTTGTGATATCTAAAACCTTTGCATTTAGAGCTAGTTGTGTCATAGATAAAAGTAATACTTAGTTGTTCTAAATATTGTTGACGTAGTGTCTTAGATACTGCTTAAGACTTTGGTTTGTTCGCTTTGTTTAATCATTTGTGATCAAGTAATAGACAGTTGACATGCGAAGCCTCGTATCTAACATTGATATAAGTGTTCTTTAATAGTTAGACGTGAAGAGCTTGTCTCTATTACTAATTAATTCTTTGAGTATATTATGATATCTGATTAATCGATTCAGTACGATGTATCTTAGTTGTTCTGCTGTAAACTTCTCTTTGCATGCGATAATATGTAAGTACTTAATAAGCTTATTAATCATTATTAGTATCAAATCATATTTTTCTTCAGTTGCTAAATTCGTCGACTTAGGCAATTTAATGATGAAGTTTATCGTGACTTCGTTTCATAACAATTCAGATAATTTCTAATACTAAATTTCGTCATACTGCGCATGTGTATCATGTTTGTTCTGCTAATAACTAAGACATCGTTTAACATATGTCTTAACAGCTTGTCTCATGTTAAGAAACTAACAATGCTAACGCAAAAGCTAAAGTGTCTTGATCACCTCTAAGTGTTCTTGCAGTGATTCGTCATGATGCTCTTTTATGTATTCGTCGATTTTGTTAATTAATATTTGAAGCTTTCTTTTCTTGATTAAGAACTCTTCTAACTCATCTCTTAGAATTCGTAAAGTTGCGTTTAGCTCATGCTTATTAATTAATAGTGATTCGTCATTGTTGATCTTAAGTATATTATGATTGAACGATTTCTTCGTTTTTATATGATCGCTTCGTCTGCTAAGTGCGTCTGCTTTATCATTTTCTTTTTCTAAGATATATAGTATCTTAAACTTGTATTGTTCTAGCTTCTCGAATTATTGCACTTGTCTTTTGTTGAGCTTCTTTGTCGTGATGAAGTGCAATAAGTTTTTATGATTCGTTAGAATAGTGAGTTTTGATGCTTCTTCTGTGTATACTTTTCATGTCTTAAGAGCTGCTACTATTGCAAGTAGTTTCTTGTCATGAATGTCGTAATTCTGTTTCGCTAACAAGAGTTTCCTGAAGTAGTATGTCACTAGATGTCACATGCCTTCATATAACTGACTGAAGCATGCATCGATAACTAGATTTAATGCGTCGATTTTCATTCGTTCTAATTTCTTGAAATCGAACATCTTAAGTATTGATTTCTTCAAGCACTCTTTTTTCAATCTCTGAAACGTTGCTTCTTCGTTTGATTTTCATTTCTAAGGCGTGTCTTTCCTTGTTAGATTTGTTAGTAGTATCGATCTTTTTAAGAAGTTCTTGATAAACTTTCTATTGTACTGAACAAATTCTATAAAGATCTAAATGTTCTTAACATCGATTAATATTAATTATTCTTTGACTGCTTTGATCTTCTCTGAATTCATTCGAATTTCATGTCGTTTTACAACGAATTCTAGAAAGTTCACTTTCTTTTGATGAAATTCGCATTTCTTTGATTTGAGACGTAGATCTCTTTTGTTTAAGCATTTCAATACTTGGGAAACATGCTACACATGTTTCTTTAGCGTGATTAAGTATATCATGATGTCGTTCAGATATGCTATGACAAATATGTTCAAATATTGTCGTAGCGCATCATTGATCATTTCCTGACATGTTGCCGAGACGTTAATGAGCTCGAACGACATTATCATGTATTCGTAAAGTTCATATCGTGTACAAAAAGCTATTTTTTACTTCTCTTTTGTCTTTATTCTAATCTAGTTATACGCTTCTCGTAAGTCTAGTTTGATGAAGTACTTAACTTCGAATAATCGATTCTGAAGCTCGCTAATATTAAATAGTGAGTATCGATTCTTGATCGTAATATCGTTTAGTTTTCGATAATCAACACATAAGCGAAGTTCTTCGTTCTTCTTAAATGTAAAGAGAATCGAATATTCTGCTCGTGATTGAAATTTTTTAATAAATCTTTTTTTTTCATTTTTTGCCAAGTATTTGCGAAGTATTGACAATTCTTTCTTCGATAAAGCATAAATAGATTCAAACGTGAATTTCTTGCCTAATTTAAGTTTGATCTCGTGGTTTCACGATTGATGTTTAAATAGAGCCTTTGTCGTTTTCTCTTCCTGAAACAGATGCTCTCATTTATTATATATTCGTGATATGTGTTTTAGCGATTTTCTCGCTTTACTAGATATTTCAAGATTCTTAGAAGATTCGCAGATTTCTTCATGTATTTTAACGTTTTAACTCAGCTAACTCTTGCTAGTGCCTGTTGAGTCGAACTCAATATGCTGATCGTTCTTTTTCAAGAATGCAAGTTCGCATCTTGCGATCGAGTTTCGATTCTATCTTTTATCTATTATCGAACGTTGTCGATGCGTAGATTGAATGTGAATTGCGTGATCACATCGCTCAAATTTAAGTACTCGTGTATTTTAATTAACTTCTGAATTGTGCTGCTTCAATCAAGACATTTTTAAAACGATATCGTGAGTGATTATTCTTACTATATCAAAGATTAGTTTCTTATGATGTTGCTAAATAGCTATTAGTAGTGACTTTGTTTCTTTATTCACTTTTTCATTTTCATCGAATAACGAGTTTCCATCTACAATTATTAGATTGTAGGCGTCAGACTTCTTTTGAGTAAAATAATTTTTCTTCTTAACAAGAGCTTTAATCATAAAATTATCTATTGCATTAGAATCAATCATTGCGATGAATCAATAATCATTGATCTTAACTAGTGTGATAAAACATCGTGCGTGTGCTGTTAAGTTTAGTTGCTGTTGTTGAGCTAACATATTGCACTTCCCTGATATGCTCTTTATTAAGAGATTTTGACTTTTTTTTGTTCTGATGTTGCGACTTCTGCTTTAAGCTCTCTTCTTCGCTAAGCTTTCTTCTGTTGCTAAAATAATAACTTTGACTTCGATAATGCTCTAGAAAATTATCTTGATCTCTTCTTGTCTTTCATGTGAGTTTAGCATGAATCGTCGTAGCAAGTTGTTTAATTAAGAGTCTCATGTCTCTTTGCTTGCTTTATCTTCTGTCGAGATAGACTAACACTGCTTAGTTGTTGCTTAATTTCATCGAAAACGTTCTTTTTTGTACTGACATCGCTTTCTAGCGTTTTCTCGCATTTATTTACGATTTAATTGATTCGTCTTTTCTTCGATGAGCTATCTAAAGCGTCGAGTTGTTTCGTGATTTCTTTTAGCATTTCTTAAAAGTCTTCTCATTCATACTTAACGTCGAAGTCTGTAATTGGGCTGTGCGAGTATAACGTTCTTGAATGTTTGTTTCGTCATATTCTTCTAATAGCATTGTTGACTTTCTACGTAGATGCGAATGCCTTGTCTAATAATGTTTTATCTAGAACTTTCTTCAACTAATCTGGGTTTTTTATTAGACAGTAGTCGTCGTTCGATTCAGTCTTGAGGATGTTCGTCTCTGTGTCGATTTGCTTTCTAATGTCGTTTTAGCTATTAAGTATCTCTCTTAACATAGCATTGATCTGTCGTGAAATCATTAAGTTCTTTAAACGACAATCTCTTGCGAAGTGGCTCGATTTGCCACATGAATAGCACGTTTTCGATTTGTTATCTTGCTTTTTCCTAGAATTCTTCTCTTTACAATATTGAATCAAATTTAGTTTCATAAATGCAGGTTCACGATAGTCTGAGTTATTGTACTTCTAATTAGAACGAGATTCTCTCAAGTAATATTCGATCGTCGATCTAAAAGAGATTTCTGTTCTTTCTTGAGATTGATCGTATCTTTTTTTCATAGCTCTTTTATATAGCTTGTCGTCGAGATCGATGACTACTTCGATGAGATCAAACATATTGCTAATGCTTCTGTCATCGCGTATAATTTCGTCTTTAAGATTGTTCTTAAAATCTCGTCGAAACATTGTCATAAGTGCAACATCGTCTCACTTGATAAGATTAGCATACTTTTGAAATCTTGCTGCGTACTCTGCTGCAGAGATTCGTTAAATTAGATGCTAAATTATTCTTTTTGCAATTTGTTTCTCGTTGAATGTTTCAAAGATTCTTCGAAGCTTTCTCTTAAAGTTATCGAAGTTCGTGAACATCGCACGGGAATTTTCGTCATAATTTTTCAAATACTTGCGTAAGTTTAACTTGAGTTAGTGCTAAGCTCTTTCTCTAAAAAATGTGAATGCGAAAATCGTCTTCTTGTTCGCTAAAACAGAATAGAAGATGAAGTAGATATTCATTTGCATAAGTTAGTTCTTCAGATCGATTTGATCTTCATGATAGACGTCGAGTTTGTTAATTCTGATCTTGTCGTCTTCATCAATAGAGAGTCGGCGTGATGCTGATGAGCTAGTGCTCGAAATAGAGACGCGTTGATCTAATATAAATATTCTTTTAAGTGTTTAAAGTGTTACGCTGCTATCTAGCGATTCAGAATATTAGAGAGAGTTGTGCTTTAAAGAGATTTGTAGACGTCTTTAGGCAATGCAAGCAATCACTTAATAACAAGAATTTGCAGCTTTAGTAGTCGTAACAATAAGTCAAGACTTAAGATGAGTTGAACACGATTCATAAGAAAGTCGTGTTTAGGAGATTTATATACTAAAGAAGATTTCTCTTGCTCGCTCAGCTCGCTGTCGAGCATGTCGAGCATTGCTTGTTTAGCTCGCTGTCGAGCACATCGAGCGCGATCACTGCTCGTCCTGCTCGCTGTCGAGCATGTTGAGCATTGCTCGCTTGTTAAGTCGTCAAGCATGCAGGCAGTCGTGCTTCGTGCTACATGTTGCGCCGTAGTTAATATATCACGCTGCTTCGAGCTAGGCTCGTAACACAAGAAAGATAACAAATCAATTAATATATTACGATATAAACGAAAAGATAAGAAACTTATCGAATTATTTGTTAATTAAAATAATGTTAAATTTTAAAATGCAAACGAAGTTTATACATTGTCTTAAACAAAACTAAAAAGTCATAAATATAGAGAAATCTAACAATATATTAAAGAAATTATTATTCGAATTATTATTAGATGTTACAATAGAACAAGAGAGTATTAATAAATACACGATCGCGTTATTAAGAATTTTAAAGAAGATTATTGAAGACTTTATCTTATAAGCGAGATCGCACAAAAGAGTCAAATTTAAATAAACGCGAAAATGCATTAACGTAATTAAGAAAATTTAAAGTTTGCAACATTAATATCGCATTTCTTGTAATTAAAAGACGTACATTCGAATATACAATCAAAAAGACAAAATTCTTAAGAAATATAAGAGAGACGAATTTCGCAATTAAATGTAAATTTCGAAGAGCATTGCGAAGAATTTGTTTAAGATAACGAAATAAATTAGAAATATAATAACAAACATATTTATTAAACTTACGATTTTATTATTAAGAACAAACACGAGAATAATAACAATTGCGAAAGATAAGATCGAAGCAATATTTTAAATCTACTTTTTTTTTTACTTGTAATCTTGATCAACAATATAAAGAAATTCCCTTATTTATCTTTAATAGAGAACGACAAGATTGTGTCGAAGTACAAAATAATAAAAGTAACACATAAAGTAACTTCAAACAAGACATTCGAAATTAACGAAATAATTAATCAAACATTAAGATAGTTAATATGCGTTGTTTCGAAACAAATAAGATTTTTGTTTAATAAATGTATTAAGAAAGAAATATAATTGTTTTATTTCAAAAAGACAATTATAATAATATTGCAAAAATTAAAAAAGAAAAATTATTTAGAGTTGTTATCTTTTAAATTTATAATATTGTTCGACACGTTAAATAAGATATTAAAGTTAATAATATTAAAGCGTTTTTGTTACGTCGTAAAAGCACATAATATTTTCCTCGACACACAAATAAAAATTAGAAGATAACGTTTAATCGACACGACGTTACAATTAATTATTATAAAGATACACACAATATAAAGTAATAAAAAGAAAAGAGTAACTTCTCTTTTAAGTCTAGATGTATCTAATGCATTCAATAATGTGTCGTACATTAAATTATTTTATAATATAAGAAAAAGAAGGGTTTTAATTTGTTTGCTCAATTAAGTAAGAAATTTTCTAAAGAAATAACGCATTACATTAATTATCGAAAGCTACACAATAAAAAAGAGAGAAACAAACGTCAATATATCGCAATTTTTTATTTTATTTTTAATATTATAATTGTGTTATAACGTAGATTTTTTGAAACAATGCAACAACATTAGATTGCGAGTTAGCGTTACGAACTTTGTAAACAACGTTAACATACTAATGTATAAAGAGTTAACTAAATATAATTGTAAAATATTAACTTAAATATATAATTAATGCGAGCAATAAGCACGCATTTATAATTTTAAACTTGCGAAAAAAAAGTACAAATTAATTTACTTCTTACGCATTTTAAAGAGATTTAATATAAACGTCAATACAACATTAATAAAGTACGAAATAATTATTAAGTTCAACATTAAAGTTTTAGAAATTCAACTTAACTCGAAACTTAAATAAAAAGCTTATTTATAACAAATAAAGACAAAGTTAATTATTAAACATAAAGAGATCTTAATAATAGAGAGTTTAGTTTTTAACACGTTTATAAATGTCCAAAAACGCAAATATATTGCGATAAAGAAGTTCGTAATAATACATAACATTATTACGTAATATATCTCGTCTACTATTAAGAGCGCGAGAAAAGAAGTCGTTACAAAGTTGTAATTTATACAAGAACAAACGCTTCGTCGCATTATTGACGTTTATAAAACAATTTTTACGAAAATTTTATAAATCAAGACTAACGTGCTTTCTATTAACATTTGTCTAGAGAAATTAATATAGAAATCGATAACTATTATAAACGTACAAGAATTTAAAAAATTTATTAATGTAACAATACTACGCATACGCAACGATTTAATGTTAAAAAAAAACAAAAATTAAAATTTAAAAATAACATCTTTGTAACTTAAGAAAAGATAAATGCGAATAACATTAAAATTAACAACGATTTCGCGACAACAATTATATATTGCGATTTTATAAATAAAGTTTTTTGAACGATTATTGTTTGTAACAAAAAAGTTATTAAAAGAAAATATAACGCAAATTGCTCAAATTTATATTAATAAATCTATTTTAACGAGAGCGAACGCAACGAGAACGTTATCGCAATCTTAGTCGAAGCAAATTAAGATATCAAGAAGCGTCTTAAGAACGTCAACGTAACACTAATATATTATAACGAACTCGAGAAACTTACAAGAGCGACGAAGAAATTATCAAAGCATTGCGAGATTATTACTAATTAGAAAGAATAAATTTACAAAATATACTTAAACAATTAAGTCTTAATTAAAGTTATAAGAGAAATAAAATTAATATTAAATTAAATGTGATTAAGACGCACATAAGACGCGTGCGAGATAATTCGACGTCGCAAAACAATATTGAAACTATATTAAATATTAAGATATAAAAACATAAGAAATAATAAGATCGCAAACAAAATTGTTAATAAAACGTATAAATAACTTCTTTTTCTTATTAATTAAATAACGAGTACTATGAAAAAAGCATTTATTCAAGACAAAATTCAAAAAAAAGTAACGACGCAAATAATTAAGAAACAAGAATAACGCAAAATATCGGAAGATTATATTAGAAATTACGCATAAATATATGCAATTGCACTTCAACTGTCTCAAATTACACAATTTACTTCTCGTTTAACTAAGAATAAATAAAATTAACTTCAATTAATTTCTATGCAAACGTCGCATTCTTAATGTTACGACAAACACGTACAAATACAATTAAGAACACATAATTATTAAATACGTTCTTCTAATATATTTAATATAACGACAAAAAAGAACTTAAATGTAACAAAAGATTAATATTATAAATCTAAGATAATTATTAGACGAAGCAAGATTTATTATTGCGATAATACGAATAATTTTGTTTACTAATTTACTAAAATAATTTTAGATAACGACATTGTTAACAATGCTTAAATCTTTCTTAAATTTATAAAGTTCTTGTTTGAAGAATTTTCTTGTATTACGAATATTACGACATAGAAGACGAAGACGCGACGTTGTTATAACAAAATATTACGAACAAAATTGCGATCGCAAATTCTAGTCAATTATAATTAGACAAGTTAACATTAGTGTTGCTTGTCTATTTGTGATTAATTAAATTTAAAAATCGCAAAAATATATAAATCTCGCATAGATTCTTAGAGATGTTAAATCAAGTATAAATAAAAAAAAAATATATATATATATATATATATAAATAGTATTAATTTAATGCTTTAAACTTGCGAGTTCTTTCGACAATAAATAAGAAATTTCGAATATTCGAAGAAAGTTATTCAATAAATGCTTCTCTTAATAGCGTCGATAATTAAAAATAACAAGAAACGTATTTAACGTACTTTTAAGAAAAGATTGCATTTATGCTTATTTTTTAATAAATTCTAATTTGCATTAAAATCTATAAAATAACAATAAATAATTCAAATATTAGACAAGTTATTTAATAACTTGTATTTAAGAATATTAGTCAATATATTAGCGTCTTAAGCGCGCAAATTAATACGTCAAAAAGTAAATATATTTTATAATATTGTATTTAAAGTAATAAATAGAGTCTTAAATTCTTAAAGCGTTAATTAATTGCAAAAATGTTAATATTAACTCTATCGCAATTATCGAAGAAGTAAATAATATTAGCGACGAAATATTTAAAGAAAAAAATAACGTCAATAATTGAGTAGTAAATCTCGATAAAAACACTTCTTAATTAGAGTAAAATTTCGATAAAAACGACGCAATTAAGTTAATAAATAAGTTAAATATTGTACGTTGTTGCAATCTTAAGAAAAATATATAAAAACTAATTAAAGTTTTAAACAATTATTATCGAAGAATTAAATTGCTATATTTTAATAATAAGATAATTAATAGCATAAGTTTTGCAAAGTAAAGTAAAACTTAATTTAAGTTATATTGTTTAAGTTGCAATTTAAATAAGCAAACACTTATTATCTTATATAGCAAAATTAATATTTAAAATTGTTACAAGTCGCGTGCTAATAAGTACTATTTATCGCGCATCGTTCTTCATAAAATAATTAGAAAGAGAAGATTTATTAATAGAATTAAGATGATTAAGATAACTTGATTCTTAAACATCTTAAATTTAGAATTAAGATAATTAAGATAATTAATGTCTTAAATATCTTAAACATCTTAAATCTTAAATAATGAAAAAATATATAGCTTTTAAACGCGACTTCTTTATAAATTGTATTTAATTTATTTTAAGTTTAAACTTATTGTTACAATTACTAAGTTGCAAACTCTTGTTATTAAATGATTGCTTGCATTGCGTAAAGACGTTTATAAATCTTTTTAATAACATAATTTTTTCTAATATTTTTGATGAAAGTACTAGCGTAACACTTTGAACACTTTAAGAATGTTTGTATTAGATTAACGCGTCTCTATCTTAAACATTAGCTTAATAATATTACGTCGACTTTTTGTTAATAAAGACGACAAGATAAGAATTAATAAGTTTAACGTCTATTATAAAGATCGAATTAACTTAAAGAATTAACATATACAAGTAAATATTTACTTCACTTTTTATTTTGTTCTAGCGAACAAGAAGACGATTTTCGCATTCACATTTTTTAGAGAAAGAGCTTAACATTGACTTAAGTCGAATTTACGCAAGTATTTAAAAAATTATGATGAAAATTCTCGTACAATGTTTACGAATTTCGACAATTTCAAAAAAGAGCTTCGAAGAATCTTTGAAACATTTAACGAAAAACAAATTGCAAAAAGAGTGATTTAGCATTTAACTTAACGAATTTTTGTAATAGATTACGTAGCAAGATTTCAAAAGTATCTTAATTTTATCAAATAAAACGATGTCGCATTTATAATAATGTTTCGACAAGATTTTAAGAACAATCTTAAGAACAAAATTATGTGCGATGACAAATTCATTAACGACATGTTTAATCTTATCGAAGTAATTATCGATTTCGACGACAAATTGTATAAAAGAGCTATGAAAAAACGATACAATTAATTTCACGAAAAAGCAAGAATCTTTTTTGAATTAACGATCGAATATTATTAAAAAGAATTTCGTTTTAATTAGAAGTATAGTAATCTAGATTATCGTAAGCTTGCATCTATGAAATTAAATTTTATCTAACGATGCAAAGAAAAGAACTTTAGAAGAAAGCAAAGTAACAAATCTTAAAAAACGTGTTATTTATGTGACAAACTAGATCACTTCGCAAGAGATTGTCGATCGCAAAACTTAATAAATCATTAATAAATTAATGTTATGTTAAGAGAGATATTTAATAGCTAGAACGACATTAGAAAGCAAATCGACATAGAGACGAACATCTTCAAAATTGAATCGAACGACAATTATTATTTGATGAAGAATCTAGATTAGTTATAGAAAGTTCTAGATAAAATATCATTAAGTAAGGCACTCGCATCTACGCAAGAAGTCAATTAAACACTTTAGAAAACTATTAAATTTTATAGCTTAATTATTAACTTAGACGAAGAGTATAACTAGAAGAATTTTCACGAATGCATAGAAGACATTACGAATTACCTCGAAACTTTAGTTAGCTCATCGAAGATTATAAACGAATGCGAAAAGAAACTAGAAAGCAATGTTATTACAAAAAAAAATATACTCGACATTATTATGAAACAATTGAATCTTACAACATACACAAGTCTTAGTTAAACAACTTGCTATGACGATTTATGCTAAACTTATCTAAAAAAAAAGACCGAAATTAATTAATTCTTTAGAAAGTTAAAGTTAATAATTTAGCAACAAAAGAAAACTTAGCGTAAATAGACGTTTAAAGCAAAAGTTATAACACAAGAGCAAAGAAAAGTTCAAATTTCTTAGTAAAGAACATATCAAAGAAATGCAATATATTAGTCCAACAATAGCAACTAAACTTAATAGCGCACATACAATGTTTTATCACATTAATTAAGATCAACGATTGTTAATTTACAACAATGATCGATTTTGATGCAATAGATAATTTTATAATTAGAACTCTTATAAAGAGGAAAAGATACTTTACTTAAAAGAAGCTTGACGCTTACAATCTAGTAATTGTAGATAGAAACTTATTACTCGCAAGAAATGAAAAAGTAAACAAAGAAACGAAATTATTATCAATAGCTATTTAACAACATTACGAGAAACTAATCTTTAATATAGTGAAAATAATTACTTATAATATCATTCTAGAAATGTCTTAATTAAAGTAGCACAATCTAGAAGTTAACTAGAATACACAAGTACTTAGATTCGCACAATGTGATCACGCAATTTATATCTAATTTACGCATCAACAACGTTTAATAATAAATAAAAGATTAAGTCGAAACTCGATCGCAAGTAGCGAGTTTGCATTTTCGCAAAAAAACGATTTAATAAAGTTCAACTTAATAGACATTAACAAAGATTAGTTAAATTACAAAGTTAAAATAAGTGAAGAAAACTAAGAATTTATTAAGAACTCTAGACTATTTAATACAACAAGAAAATCGCTAAAGCACATATCACGAATATACAACAATTGAGAGCATCTATTTTAGAAAAAGAAAACGATCGAAATTTTATCTAAACATTAATCGTGAAATTACGAAATTAGACTTAAACTAGGCAAGCAACTTACGTTTAAATTTATATATACTTTATTCAAAAAGAAGCTAGAAACACTTCGCGAATATCTAGCGAAAAACGAAAAAAAAGAATTTATTAAAAAATCTTAATTACAAGCAAAATATTCGATTCTCTTTGTATTTAAGAAGAACGAAATCTTTGATCTATGTGTCGATTATTATAAGCTAAACAATATTACGATAAAAAACTAATATTCATTATTTAACATTAGCGAAATTCAAGATCGATTGTTCGAAGCAAAGTACTTTATTAAATTAGATTTACGAGAAGCGTACAACTAGATTAAAATAAAAATAGAGAAAAAGTAGAAGATAGCTTTTCGCATACGATATAAATTATACAAATACACAATAATGTCGTTCGAGCTTACGAACGTCTTAGCAACGTGTCAAGAAATAATTAACGATGCATTACAATAATATTTGAATCAATTTATTATAGTTTACTTAAACAACATTATAATTTACTCAAATATCTTGAAAGAACATGTGAATTATATTTTTAAAGTATTGAAATGTTTAAATAGAAGAAACTTACATCTTAAATTAAAAAAATGCGAATTTATTTATTAAAAAGAAATTAATTTTCTTAAATTTATCGTTGAACGATATGAAATACGCATGGATCTCAAAAAGCTACGAGCAATTAAAGAATAAAAATCATCTATTAACGTTAAGAAAGTCTAATTCTTTCTAGATTTCATAAATTATAACAAAAAATTTATTAAAAACTACTTCGCTAATGCAATATTATTAACGAGTTTTACAAAAAAGAAGACGTCATAAATATAAGAATTAATATAAGAAAAATTATTTTAAAACCTTAAGCTAAAATGTTTAAAAAATTAATACTAAAGATATACGATCTACAATTGTTAAGCAAAATTGAAATTGATGCATTAGATCTAGCTATCGATGCATGCTTTAGTTAAGAGCATAAAGATATATAACACTTAATAACATATCTTTCGAGAAAACTCTTATTAGTTGAACAAAATTATAATATTTACGACAAGAAACTACTCGCTATTGTAGTCTTCCTAGAATTATAAAGAGTATACATCGAGAAATTACTAGAACTTACAATTCTCACAAATTACAAAAATCTTTTGTACTTCATTACTATTAAGTAGCTTAATAGAAGACAAGTACGATAATTAGAACAACTTGAACAATACAAGTTCAAAATATAGTATACACTAGACAAAGATAATGATAAAATAGACGCACTTAGCAAAAGAAGTGATTATATAAAGACGAAAGAATCGTTTAATTATAACATACTTAAGATTAACAAAAACGAATCATTATTAACAAACAAATACGAGCTAAATGCTATCTTAAGAATATTTAGAAACAATAAGAAAGAGTTTCTAATAAAAAAAGAAAAACTCTAGATATTTATCAACAAAATCGACAAATATATAAGAGAACATTACGATAAATTATTGCAAAAACACTTGAAAGTGATCAAAATCCTTTAGCTTTTACGTTAGCATTGTTACTTTCCTTAGATAAGACAAGTTGTCAAAACATACAATAAACAATGTCTTAGTTATTAGCAAAACAAGCATAATACATATGCGAACTATGACGAGATTTAATATTAGAAATTACTTAAATCGTTATAAGATAAAGTTACAATAAACTTTATTATTAAGTTGCTTAAGTCGACGAATTTAGCAATTAAAGAAAAATATAATTCGATACTAATAATGATTGACAAACTTATTAAGTACTCACATATTATTGCGTGCAAAGAGAAATTCATAGTAGAACAACTAGAATACATTGTATTGAATTAACTTATATGATATCATAATATATTCAAAGAATTAATCAATAATAAAGACAAGCTCTTCACATTTAACTATTGAAAGACGCTTCTATTAATGTTAGGAACAAGACTTAGAATGTTCATTGCCTATTATCTAGTTACGAATGATTAAATAGAGCGAACAAACTAGAGTTTGAAGTAGTATCTAAGACACTACGTTAACAATACTTATAGCAATTGAATATCACTTTTATCTATAATTTAACTAGCATTAAATGCAAAGATTTTAAATATCACTAAGATAACTTCATTCTTCGTTAACTATAATAAAGAACTTAATCTCTTCAAGAAAGAGCGAAAGCATTTGTTAGCTTAATTAATCATTGAAAGAATAACAACATTAAAAAAGATATATGACAACATCTCGAAGATGCAAGAGAAATCGATCAAATATTAGAACAAAAAACGAAAAACAACATTTTAATTAAAGAAAAGAAATAAGATATATCTTTTTATTAAAAATCTTAAGATAAGGAAGTTAAGCAAGAAATTAAATCATATTAAAGTTAAATCGTTTTTCGTTAAGAAAACAAAGAAATTAGTTAATTACGAACTCGACTTGTTTAAAGACGCCAAAGTATTTCTAGTATTTTATATCTTATTGTTGAAATTAGCAAATTTAATCACATCTTTATAGAACACATTTTATTTTCATTTACAAAAAGAGAAACAATATTAGATTAAGAAAATTCTACAACAAGAAGATCAAAAATATCTTATCAAGTAAAAAGAATATTTTATCTCCAAGAACACATGAAAGTTACTCAAGAATTTGAAGAAATGTTTTAACAAGCTACGACGTTTTTATTAGCAACAAAATCGCTTATAAGAGTTAACAAAGTATTAGAAGACAAGGAAGCAAACAATGAAGAATCGATAATAGTATTGAATAGAGCTTTGAGCGTCTCTCTAGTACACTTGATCTCTTTTTTATTCTTTTTGATCTCTAGGATATTTTTCGACTTCGCATCACTTATATTTTTTAGACAACAAAATTAGTGTTTTCTTTGTTTCGTTTTTCGCGCAATTCTTAAGCGTAATTCTATTATTTTATCATTTAGCTTTTTAGCGTTTTAAATAGCTTTATTTATTCCTTGATAGTTAGAAGCCAAATCACACTTTCGATTCTTTCGATAACACTTCTTACACTTAAGATATTCTTTATTTACTTAATAAAATACATCAAACGAAACGTAAACTCGACAAGAACGCATTGTGAGAAGAGCGTATTTATAGCGACAATTAGCGACAGAATTGCGACGTTGTTTAGTGATTAACTTGATTAATATAATAAAAAAGAATAAATAATTTCGAGACAAAAACTCTTGGAAAAAGAAGATAGTGTTACGAGTCGCATGCTAATAAGTACTATTTATTGCGCATCGCTCTTCACAAGATAATTAGAAAGAGAAAATCTATTAACAAGATCAAGGTGATCAAGATAACTTAATTCTTAAACATCTTAAATTTAGAATTAAAATAATTAAGATAATTAATGTCTTAAACATCTCAAACATCTTAAATTTCAAATAATGAAAAAATATATAGCTTTCGAACGCGACTTCTTTATAAATCGTATTTAATTTATCTTAAGTTTAAACTTATTGTTACGACTACTAAGTTGCAAATTCTTGTTATTAAGTGATTGTTTACATTGCTTGAAGACGTCTACAAATCTCTCTAATAGCATAACTCTCTCTAATGTTCCTAACGAAAATACTAGCGTAACAAAAATATTCGAATATTAAAAAAGAAAATTTAGTTTAAAAAGCAATTAAAAAGCTAAAGAGTGCAAAAGACTTATATAATATTTCTTAATTCTTATTTTAAATTTTATTTAATTTTAATTATATCTAACAAGATGTTAAAGAATCTAATAATTTAAGACAAATATATAATTGATAAAACAATTCTTAAGTAAATTATAGAAAACATGTAAAGTAACGAAACGCAATACAACGTTAAGATGCTCAAGATCTTAAAACAAAATTAATAATTAAATATTAAATCGAATAAGATAATTGCAACAAGATTGCGCAACAAAGACAAAGTAAACAAAAAATTAATAAACAAAGTTGTTGTAATTTTTTAACAATAACAAATCTTCTATTTAATTAAGATTAACTATAAATCTTTAATAAAAAGTAATAAGAAGCAAAAGAAGAAAAATAAGCAAAAAACAAACGTAAAATCGATAAATGCGAGCTTTATTAATTAAAAAGTAAGAAGAAATGTTGCGTTAAAAGCTAAAGATTAACAAATATCAAAAAACAAATAAAACAAAAATTCTTCAAAAACGTTTTCGAAAAAATTTAAAATTCGAAGACAAAAATCGTTAAGAAAGATTTCAAGAAAGATTAATAAAAATTCATTGTTATTAAGAGACAAACAAGAAGTTAAGAGACAAAGAAAGAAATTAAATTATTTAAACAACTATAAACTTAGTTCGATTATTAAACGCACGCAATGCGATTTTGACAATTTGACAAGTCTTAATAGAGATAAATGCGACAATCGTGATAAACAAAGTTGTGCAAATATAAATCTAAGAGATTGTAAAAAGAACTAGAATACGCATTCTTTATCGCTAAATATTTGCGACAACAACACGTTAAGAATTGCAAAAAGTTGAAAGCTTTTTTTTAGATTTAGAATCTTCTTAAATTTAGATTTGTCGTTGTTGTTTGCGTACTTAATTTCTAAAATCTTATTATTATTTATATTTTTTATTGTAACAAAGAGTTTTATTTAATATTAACAATTATATTTAGCATTGTTCTTGTTTAATTTAGCAATATTTATTATATATAGATTTACGATAGATTTTTTGAAGTATTAATTAATAAACTTTTTAATTAATAACGTTTCTACTAAATGCAACGCTATACTTTATATATCTTTCAAATTATTCTTTTTTAAATGTTTGTTTAATTCGATAATTTTAAACAATTTCTTTATAGATAAATTAAGTCTTAATAGATATAAATTTGTAAGTACTTAATTCTTAAGTAACTCGTCGCTATTTTAAGAAAATATTAAACGTTTTTTTTGAAATATTTTTAAATTTAAGTTTAATAGCTTTAATAATTAATCTATTTCGAAATTAAAGTTTTTTCGATTTTGAAGATTTATTAAATTGTTAATTAATATTGCATCTTGCAATTTTTTTAACGTTACTAATATGTTAATTATATAAAATATGCGCAATAATATTTAAGTATAGTTTGACGTATTTGTCGTCTTTGTCTAAAAAATAATCACAATTTTTCGAAGAACATATCTTAAAAGTTTGATATTTGTATATTTAATAATATATTAAAGTGTTATATATAGCTTTATATAATTATAAAAGTTCTAATAATTTCGAAATTCTTAATTAAGAATTAATAAAATCGCGATAATTAATTGCGCAAATAATAATTTGTAAAGCTAATCTTTTATATGTTGAAGTAATTTTTTTCAAGATTTAATAAATTTTCCAATATAATATTTAAATTACGTTAGAATATTGTTAATAATTTTAAAGTTGTGCTTCTCTTAATAAGTTAAACGCATTAAAATGTTAATTGTGCGAGATTTATAATTTTGTAAAATTAGTCTCTAGACATTCTAAAAGTTGTTAAATTGAACAACGCGTTTGCGTTGTTATTTATTAATTGTATATTAAAAACTTAATTTGTTCTTAAAACGCGTGTTATTAAAGTAGATATAATAAATTAATTGCATTATATTGAAGCTAAGATATTACAACTTAATTATTAGCATTAGCTAATTAAAGCTATCGAAAAAGAGTTCGAATATATATTTTCGCAAAACTATTGTTGACTTTATTCTCTTATAAGTCTTCAAATTACTTGCGCAAATTTATATATTATTATTAAATTACAAATCGTTGCTCTAAAACTTAATTTGCGTAAAATAAAAATTGTGAATAATAATAATATTGTTGATTGTTGTACTTTTATTTTTGAAAATTAACTTTATAGAATAATACTTGATTTAATAAAATCTTAAACAATTAAATAAATAACATAAACGTCAATTAAGAAAATCTATTTTTTATCTTTTTGTAGTTTAAGTTTATAAAGAGATCTTGTATAACAATCTTAATATGTCGCAATTAAATTTGCCTTATTAGTTAAACAATACTAATTAATTTGATTATTATTTACATTTATATTAAATTTAACGTTCTTAATTTTTATTACAAGTTGTCGAATTAAAAGCAAATAAAATCAAGAATTATATATTTTCTTTCTTAGCGAAATCAAATCAAGTTCGTGAGAGTCAAACATAATAAATTGTCTTATCTTATTATTTTTTTTATCTCTTCTATCTTCTACATAATGGAAATTATTATATATTAAAATTATAATTAAAAGTTTTTCTATTAATCTAAGTTGTCTTCTAGTCTTATTTGCTAACTTTTTTATATAACGTTAAATTATGCAATAAGATATAATTAAATTAATAAAGCATAACAAATTAACAACTGTTCGACAAACGTTGTTATTGTAAAGATAAAGAGCAAAAATCGACTAAAAATTCTTCGATTTGCTGGAGTGAAATAGATAATATAGCTTCGACATTGTTAAAAGTTAAACTTTAAATATATTTTTGTCGCAATTGCTTTAACGTCTTAAGCAATCAACGTTAATAAAAAATTTTAGTTAACAAGAAGCATATTTAATTATTGTCTTCTTAGCTTTTTCAAAATTAATCAAAGTTTTCCAATCTATAGTCTCTAAGAGTTTTTAATATTTCTTAAAAATTTTATTTTTTTATTAACGCATCTAATTCGAATCGCAATTTATTTATTTTCCAAAATTAATTGCAATAAAATGTAATAATAAACTTTTATAAATTTATTAAAAAAGAGAGCTTTTCTTTTTTAGTTAAATTTTTATAGACGTAATCGAGAAATTTGCTATATTATTTTGCGAATTTATTGTGATGTTGTCTCAACAAAGTTAAATACTTTACAATTGTTAACTTATAACTTGATATTAAATTCGTAATATTTTTTACTTTCTTAAATTCGATTTTGCGAAATCGACAAATATTCGCGAGAAAAATCAAAATATCTAGAGATAATAAGTAAACGAAATAAATATTGTCAAAAAAACAATCTTAATTGTTAAAATTTCGCAAGAAAAATAATAAAACAAAACTTGACGTTAAATTCTCAATAATTAATAAAAACTCAATAGAAAAAAAGATTATAATACGAGAATTTTAATATAACAAAAAACACTTCGAATTTGTATGTTCTCGAATATGTTAAATAAAAATTGTGTTTATTTCTAAATTAACAAAATAACAAGAAAAGAAAATAAATTAAGTCAATTTTGCGTAATACTATTTTGCTTATTCAATTACAAACAAGTATTTATATTAATGCTTATAACATTATTAATGCAACAAATTAGATTAAACTTTAATATTTTTAATTTCGCATCTAAGTTATTATATAACGATCGTTATAAAATTTACATTTTTCTTCGTTAAATATTATTCTTTCGTCAAACATTTAAGTTAAATAATTGAATTAACTTTTTGCTCTTTTTTACGCTCAATTTTGCGACTTTTAATGCGTCATTTTACTATTAACTTGTCGCCAAAAGTTTTCGCCAATTATAAAAAATCAAAAGTAACAAATTAGTGCTATTTAATTCTATTAGATGCAAATATTGATTGCGAAATATAAAACTACAAATTAAATTTATTAATATATTTTAATTGTTAAGTTTACTCTTAAATGCAAGATTTATCGCAAATACAACTTGTTTAATTCAATATCTTAAAAATACTTTATAAAATTCGAATAATATCGCGTAATAATATTGTAATTAGAAAAATTATTGCGTTATTGCGTAAAGATATTGTTAAGTCTTTATAAAATATTTGCTCTTAATTTTTTTATTTCGAAGACTAAGTTTTAATACACAATTTATATCTTTATTGCGATACGATAAATCTTTATTTATTTTTAAATTTGCTTTTGTTAAATAATTATTATTAAGTATTAACGTCTTTTATCGCAAATAAAAGTTGTATATTATAGTATATATTTTTAAACTTAAATTATTAACTCGTGTATTGTTTGCAATTTTCGATTTAAATTAATTATATTCGAAGCTTCGAATTTCTATTTTAGACAACAAACATAAAATTATTAAAAGTATAAAAATTAAAAAAGCAAATCTTATATAACGTTGCGTTGTATCGAAGAATAAACTTGCGCAATTATATATAATTTCGAATTGTTAACAACAATTGCAAATAATTTGCGCTTTTGAATCGAAACTTCTTAACAAATTAATTAAAATTAAGTTGCTTTGCGTTTGTTTTTAATATTTGCATATTACTTCTTATGCTTAAATCTCTATTAAATCTTTTTCGCTAAATTATTTCAAATTATTTCAAATTGTCTCTTTACTTCGTAAACAATAAGTTATTAACGTACTAATTAAATAAAAGTTAACGCTAATAAATGCAACGCAATCTTGTATATTGTTTATAAATAGAAGTAAAATAACGTCTAAGCTCGCGTTAAACATTTAAGAATCTCTACAATTCTTTTTACTTTGCGTTGCTATTTGCTCTTTATTTTTCTTCTTTATAATATAGAAATGATAATAATTTGTTGTCTATTATAATAAAAAATTAATTTCTTTTTTAAATTCTCTTTGTTCTTTCGATAGCAAATATATATTTACAATTAGTTATTATTAAGTTAATGTATTTATAAATAAATATATCTTAACTTGTATTATTGCTTTTACGACTTTTTTAATAATTTAAAATAAACAATATTAAAATACTTTATATCGAAGAGATAACACTTATGTAATACGCGTCTTAATTATCTTTTGCAATTAATTTGTACACAATTTTAATTACAACATCGTTAATATAAGATATTATTAATATATCTTAAAATTTAATTCGAACGCGACAAATTATGTTGAAAGTCTTGAAAATTTAATTTGAACGCAACGAATTATGTTAAAGATTTTGAAAATTTAATTTAAACGTTTTATAAATATTTGATCTTCTTATTTACTTAAGATTTGCAAAGTTATTTCGTAGAACACATTTGTACTTTAATTTAATTATATATATAAATAACAAAAGACAAGAAGAAAATGTATCAAAAAAAAGATAAGAGAATTTGAAAAAAAAAAAAAATATTCGAAATAAGATTAATTATAGACGTTTAATATTAATGCGTCTTGCAAATTAAGAAAAAACAAATATATCTTATTAATAAACAAAAAAAAGTATAAAAATAAGTTGCAATTTTAATTGTTTTGAAATTTACTTGTATTTAAACAATTAATATAGCAACTTAACTTTTGCGAATAAAATTTGTAATTTAAACTTGTATTTAGACAATTAATATAACAATTTAACTTTTGCACATAAAATTTTTAATTTAAACTTATGTTTAAACAATCAATATAATAATTCGACTTTTGTACATAAAAATCTTAATTTAGACTTGTATTTAAATAATCAATATAACAACTTAACTTTTGCGCATAAAAATCTTAATTTAAATGTGTGTTTAAACAAAAAACAATTAGATTATTCGCTTCGTTAACGTTGTTAGAGAGAACTCTTTTTTTATTTTTAAAATTCGATTTCGCGACGCTTTTGTTCGCGAATTGAACAATCTAAAGTCGATCGAAACTTTAATCAAGATAAAGAAAAAACAAACGAAAATCATTGTTCGATCAACTAAGAGCGAGGCGAATAAGAGAGAAATTAACAATTATAACAAAGAAGAACTAGATAAGAAGAAACTTGAATTAAGAAACAATATCGATAAAGATAACAAGAGAGAGTTCGACTTAAATGCGAAGTATAATTAAAAGAAAATAAATTTCGACAACAATTTATTTAGTTTAAAAAGCGAGAAGAAGTAATTAAGACGAACAAAATTACGTTTGCGCAATTTTGTCTTATTAACTTTGTCGCGACTAATTTGTTTTAAAAAATTGACATCTATAAAATAATATTTACAATTTTTTATCTTTGTGATTTCTTGTGTTTTCGAACGTTTAGTAAAAATAAATAACTTAACAAATATCTTGTTAAATATATTATTATTACTTGTTTTTTTGTCGTTATTTATTATTATTACAATTGTTGCTCATAATAATTTTAATAACTTATATCTTATTTTTTTCTTAAAATTATTAACGTCTTTAAAGAGTTATTAATTGCTAGATTTTCTTAAATTATTTCGAATACTCTTAGTTTATTTGTAAAAGACATTAAAGCGTCGCAAAACTTAATTTCTTGTTTTAACAATATAAGTTGCGCGACAAATTGTTAATTAGACAACAAAATATTTCGCGTAAAATCTTGTTCTCTCTTTTTTTTTCGCAAATAGATTATAATGTTTTGAGCAAAAAGTAAACTAGTTTCGATAAAAGAAAATTGCGTTATTGTTAAAACTATTTATTTAACTTGATACTTAAAGTTGTCGTCTAATTAAAAATAATCGAAATTTGCTTCTTAACTAGCGCGAATTTCGTTAATTTTCTTCGTCTTTTTATTACGAAGCTTCGCGTAGATAATTTTAATAACTTTTATATTTTTAGTTTAAATTACTTTTATCGCATCTTTTTCGCACATTTACTTCGACTTTATTTGTTATAACTTGTTTTATAAAAAATGTCAAAATATTTGTTAACAATAGTATTAACAATCTTGATCTTGTCTTTTGCTTTGTTCAAAATTGTTAAAATCTTTTTTTATTAATTCTTTTTTTCGTCTCTTTTTTTTATCTAGTTTAAGATAATTTGTCAAACATAACGTAAATTAACAATGCTATAAAGAATTACGCTAAGTAGATTATCTCGATTTGTGTTTATTGTCGATGTGTTAATAATTAATTGTTAACATTAATACTTATAAAGTAAAATAATATATTAAAAAAAAAATTTTTACGATTAAGTTCGAAATCTTTAGATAACATTTTAGGGTTGCATTAACAATAAAGTTTTATTACAATTTTTATTGTTATTTTTAACTTAACAAGCTAAAGCGTTGTAATTTTTAATTATTTATTATTTAACAATCTTTTGTGTTAAACAATTGTTAAATATTTTAATTTAACTTTTATTTATAGTTTCTTTATATTAAAACTAATTAGATAACGTACGCATATTACAATCTTTCGAAGAATTAAATATTAAAAAAAAAGCTTTATTCTAGTTATAACGCTTTATTTTATACAAGTTATAAGATTATTCTTAAACGTACTTATAGACGTCGTCGTATATTTTTGCTCAAATAAGATTTATTTATTATTGTAATTAATTTTTATCTTAAATATTAAATATTGTTCTTAAATCTTTTAGTAAAATTATATTTTAATGTTAACGCTTATTCTTTATAAATAGTTTATATTATCTATTATAACGTTCGTTGATTGTTCGAAGCTATTGCATTATATCTTGTAGCGTTGTTTATAAATAGCTAGAATTAAATGTAGAGTTTATTCTAGAGTTAGAATTTGTCCAATATTAAACATAATTTTGCAAAGAAGATCTAAGCATTGAGGCAAGGCCGAAGCTCATCTCAATTAAAAGCGAACTAGTGACATCATGGCCGGCATATCTCCGGCCCGAGGCTCGCTTGTCGGGACGTGCGGCTTCCGGGTTCGATAGCGAGAAAGTCATCTACATGTACATTACTTGATCTTGCAGGTGTGATTGAATCTGCTAGGATGTGCTAACTCACAAATGAAGCGCGTCTTGATGCCCTCAAAGATTACGGTGATGGAACGGATTGGCTGATTCTTGATTAATCTGCGATATTACAGTTGCTTCTCGATATAATTGTTTGTCCCGGCAACAGGCGAATATCACATATGATAACTAGCACCCTCGCATCGCTCGTACTGATGTAGATAAACCGGGGAGCCTCATGCCAGCATCTAGTCAGGTTGCAGACTTGCCAGCAGCAGATCTGCGAGATTCCTTCGCTTTATTCTTCTTTATGATACGCAATGGCGCAGAACCTCGAAGCGCCATAGAATTACGACTCACCCAACCGCTATAATACTCTTATAGTCAGACTCCCGTGGATCATGAGACATACGAGGATGGTTTCCAGAAGTAGCTGTGCCTTCTTCTCCTTTCTCAAATTTGCGAGATCTTACAAACGAGGTAGCTGTCATGTTCCTTGGTGCTACACGCTACTGATGCCGTGGGAGAGCTTCAATATCTCACATCTTTCGGGGCCATCGACCCAAGTTCCTCGTTAGCAGCCCCCTTGTGAAAATGGTGATTTCTTTTTCCTGTCTTTTGCCTCCTGGTCGCCGTGGCGCTGCGTTGCAACTCTCTTTGGCGATCATGAAAACACTATCACCAAAATATGGCCTTCAGATTTGAGGACTAGGAATGAGGCTGATATCTTTGTACTGCTGCACGACCAATAGGGGGCCGCAGCAGATCATGGAAGCACGCATTTTAGGCTTTAGACATCAGCATGAACAAGCGAGTGAGGGATGGTAGGTACCAATTCGCGGTATCCTTTTCCTTAGGGAGTCTATGGTATAGGTGCTCGACAATTCTCGGCTTGCTTCTACCGTTCAAGCACGAGCCCGCACTCGCGATGCCACAAAGCCTAGAAGATTACAAGATCATACACCGAGTCCGTCAATTGGAAGTTCTCCCTGGCTGATCTGCGCTACCAGCGCTTGAGCTTCAAGAACAACTCCGCCAATGAGTCGCACCTGCAACGCTCCGCTCATTTCCAACGATCACCGAAGTGTCTGGGATATCGCTCCACATGCGAAGGAAGTTGGCCAGCTTCCCAAGTGTGGCACGCGTAGGCGCCGACGTTACTCAGGTCAAGCCTTCGAGCCCTTGGCTCGGGTAGCGTGACCCGTACAACCCAACCCGGACAATAGCGACTTCACCAAACTTTCAGAGCGAATGGGCAATGAAAGCGCTTGCACCGATGCCGAAATACATGGTGCAGCTATAAGGATTTCGAGCAGTCAATATCAAAGTTGCTGTTGATGAAATCCAGACCGTACAGATTGCTTTGAGCTATACCAGAACCCAGTCTGGGTGTGGCTACAGCCCGAAAGGCTGCAAACTTGCGAGTAGTTTCTTTTCAACAAGAAAGCACGTTGTCTGCGTTGTATACATAAGCCAATCAAGAGCGAGAAGAGCTCTATCAAAATTTCGCTAATTTTGGGAGTAGTCCCAGCATATTATTTTCACTCGCCAATAAAGTAGATTCAAAGGGCTAGGCGAGACACCTCGCGGGATCTCGCAAGATCGTATTGAATATTTCATATCCAATTACAACGTTTCTTCTATGGGCTTCCAAGAACCGTCTGGCGGTAACAGCTGCCAAAGGTCATAGGTCCGCGATGTGCGGCCGTACCCATGGACTGGCCTGCAATGGCCGCCGAAAACGGCGACCGATTACCCAAAACACGTCTGGTTGCAAATTCTTCCCTGTCATCAATTCTCCATACTTCATCCCTCTTTTCAGTGTGCTTTTCATTTTTCGATAACACTACTTTTGGTGCTATCGGTCTCTGCCTCTTCCTAAACTTTGATTGAGATTGATTATGTTTTTGAAGCAGCTTCCTTAATAACTCGACTGTCGAAGCAATTCCACCTGGGGCCGATCATCCGTCGCCTACAGGCCTCTATAACATCCTGTTCCAAGGAACTTTGGACCAGCGCCTGAATTGGAACATCTTCTACAGATAACAACTCGAACATTGAACAAGCCAGAAATCGAACATTTGATGTTGCCGCTCCACTCGCCGTGACTAAGGTAGTCCGCTTTGTGACGTGCTTAAGTTCAGTGGGTATGCTGACCTGATACGGACTATGGGCAAGTTGGAAAGGCATAGGAGAAAGTCAGCTTCGCGCTGAAAATCCTGTGAGTGTGCATTGTGTTAAGAGTCCAGGCCAGTAGGGGAAGATGTTTCCAACGAGCCGACACATCTTGAAGCCATCTCGCATCTTATTCTTGAATAAGGAATAAAGGATGGGGAGCGGATGGATCGGCAACCGGCCAAAGAAACAAGGAAATAGGTTCTTGGCTGAATCCTCCAACTTTTAATGAATACAGCCTTCTCGGTGAGTTGGAACCCAGGACGTTGGAGCATTGAGGGTTAAAATACAAGAAGGTTGGGAACCCTAAGTATGCGCAGCCCTGCTGCCTGCGTTGCCTCAGATCGACTTGGGGGGAGCTTAGCCTGAAGACTATACTTACTAATCCCCACAGCCCGAAGAAAGCGGTAACATTCATGAAAGAGACCGGGCTTATTGGTCAATTTCGAGCCCCAATCACAGTGGACTACTAGGGCGTTCGGTGAGAGATGCATCGGATCGGAAACTTACTTAGCAGCATAAAATACGGGGCGAGGACTAAGGTAATTGTGCCCAAAGGAACTACTTCACCAAGAAAGCCTATACAGATGTTGTAGATAGATAACCAATCAGGCTTCGTAAGAAGCCTGATTGGTTGATAGTCACTAGCCGCATAGCATTCCCGAATAGGGAAGGCTCGAGTGGTTAATGAAATAATCAATCAATGAAATAATCAATCAATGAAATAATCAATCAATCAATCAATCAATCGTTGCCTCAGATCAAGCAAGTTTTCATCTTCAAATTACATCTGAATTCATGCACAATCCAAATTACATAAGTCGAATTTAAGGCTCGACGGAGAGTAACCAGGCCCGGTCGTTGCACATATTCGATCCCTATCTGCGAGTTCTCATGATAGTGTACATATTCTGAAATTATGCCAAATCATCAGCACCATGCTTGTAAGCAGCAACGACAACGAAGCTCAAACGGGAAAGCAGCAGAGCCACGCCCAGGACTGCGTTTGATCGTCCGAGTCCTCGGTCGATTATTACCGCGATGCATACGTCTGAATAAGGAACGAGAAGCCCAGGAGATTGTGGCAATCTCACCATTCGGTACGCCGAAGCCAGATGCGGAGAGGAAGAATCTCTCGACGGCCTCCTTCGATGTGGGAGAAAACATGAACTGTAGACTTCTGAACATGCTGCCGCCGGAAATAAGGCTCGAAATATACTCTTTCGTTCTGGGGCGAGATACCTTCAGACTAGTCACAGTGCCATGGAAGATTACCACAGCGTTGGATGCCGATGGTAACGTCTCTATGACACGAACCACTTCAAATCGGAATCAGGACTATTGAAATTGCCTTACGGCATCTCATTGCTCATGACCTGCCATCATATCTATCGAGAGGCAGTAGATCTCTTGTATTCGACCAACACCTTCGTGCTCTACGACTTCTCAACTATGTATACCTTTAGCAGAATGGTGCCACGTCAGAGAATTGACACGATCAGGTATCTCAAGATACACTACGATCCCAATACGAGCATTCCATACCCGCATGCAAGGACTGAACAATACGATCTTCCATTTAATCTGGACAATTTCTGGAAGATTGTCACAGAAATGAAGGGTCTACGGAGCTTAGATGTCTACTTCGAAGCTTACGACGGACACTGGCCCCTCGGAGATGGGCCCAACGATGCTAGTCAAGCATCGTACGAAATCAAAAGACTCGGGCCATTGCTAGACCTACGTGGGCTATCAACATTCCGGCTGCAATTAGGCTATATTAGCTCCGATGGTTCTGTTATAAGATACGAGTCTTACGCTCCTGCATTTCGCGAGATGTTAATGGAGACGGCGATAAAACCCAGGGAAAAAACTAGCTGATACCGGTTCTCTAAAGGCAATGTACGGATCTTCTCGCTGTAGCTTGTACGGCACTGCAAGATGGAATTACTAGGCCTTTGAGGAGGGTCAAAGTTTCTCGGAGCTCCATGGTGCTGCACTTCCGTCAGGCATCAAGCTTTGGTGGCACAGAGCTATCGCCCTCGAGTACAAGACCTTGGCCTCCTCCAAACGAACAGAATCGTCGATATGATCAAGGGAGGCGGATGGCCCATCTGGTCCAGTAGCTTGCCAATGATCTAGTTTGAGCAAGTCTTCAGCGCTCCACATCGAGAACGTAACACGAGCGCGACGTTTGGGCCTGAGTCCACAGCGTCGATGTGCTATACTCCAGGGTTCCAGTGACATAACTTAAGTGAAACGGGCTGCCCGTGCGGGAACCAGGCCTTGAACACTTGATTCACTCCAAAATTAGACCACGCCGGATCTCATCAACGGCCAATACGGGTCTAGAAGGATGTCTTGACTGTACTATGATATATCTAGCTGGCGACTACTTCCATCGCGAGTCGTCTTTTGGCAGCATTGCGCGTAGATTTCACAAGAATGCTCGATAAATCCTGCACAGCTTACTAAGAGCGTCAATGGGGGAGAGATCGTAAAATTGATTCAAGTTTTCAATTGGGCTGCAAGAGGTACAGCCCAGCAGTCTTGAAGCTGAATACTGCGCCCGCGGCATTTACCGGTACCTCAAATACATCATCAGCTACCATCGGATCACCTAAGTAATTGCCAAAACTGATCGCTCCAACAATCTCTCAGCCGCGACTATACCAAACGGTTGCTTCTTGGTTCTAGAACTGCTGTGCTACGGCTCCCTCTGAATCGTCTGTACTAGGCATTGCGCCACTGACAACACGTGAAAGGCTGAACAAGGGCAAATGAAATTGCTTCAGCAATTTCGAGTGCGGCAGGATTCGAGGCGGAGCAAATTGTCGTCAAGTATGTAAACCCACACAGAGCTGCTTCCCGCTACGATGATCCATCTTCACGAACGTCTCCTCTGTTTTCCCGAAGCAAATTCTTTGCAAATTGCTAAGAGGTTTCCTCGCGGCCTTCGTTTTCTGGACTACTTATCTATATTCTCTTAGTAGCCATTCACATAATGTATACCAAAATCCCCTTCACCGTCGCTCTCATGGCCGCAGTTGCACACTCGCAGTTCCTTGACAAGCCCAATCTCGTTGACAGTCTAGACTATCTTCAAGCCGCTCTCATGGCCAATATGCCCTCTGTGCCGAGCACCCAGACCCCATGGTCTGCGGGCTGGATAGCAGCTGACTGCAAATCGTTGACCGAGGACGCGGGACTCTCCGCTCAAGATGTTGAGACCTTCGAGGTTACTTACGACGATGTATGTCTGGTCGCTTACACCATGAGACGAGCCTTTGGCTCTTCAAATCTAACACGCACTGCAGTGCGGATCTCCTTGGATCCTGTGCCGCCATAAGGACTCTCCCGACCCTTTCCCCAACATGGTCGACCTCTTCGGCCGCGTCCCTGTCTCCGCCAGACAATGGGTCCGCCACATGATCGCACTGCCTGATCGTACGTCCTATTTTCCCTCCTTCTCCCTAAGAGCCTACCCATTAACCGCTAACCCCACCCGCAGCCGACAACGGCCACGCCTACAACGATGGCGGCAACATCGCTATATTCAACCGCATCTACGGCGATCTAACCGTCTTCATCCATGAAACCGCCCACTCCCGCGACCTCCTCGGCGCCTACGAACAGTCCACCGACACATTCTCCTCGTCTCAGAATTGGCTCGACAACTACGCCCAAGACCTCAACGACAGATGGGGGAGAAGCCGAATGTCTCCTTGGAGGCGGGGTTGAAGGTTATCGAGGCGAAGGAGTTTGATACCTCGAGTCTATGTCAGCACACCTGGTGAGGGCGCCGGGATATCGACGAGGTGAAGTATACGTTCCAAGAAGCTTGAAAGTAGTTTGGAGTGGAGCAGAGCGAGAGGTGAGGTATGGAGGACTGCAGGATTAATGGGCGGGCGAGCACTGAGCTCATTCGGGAACCGGATAAGTTTCCGTTTACTTGGTCGACACCAATCGACGATTGAGCATCGACCGAAGCCTTGATCCGGGACCCGAGCAAAGCTGACGCTCTGATCGGAACAATAGCGCATCAAGTGAAGTCTTCTACAAATATCGAGAGTAGGAAGATCGCAATGCAGACAGCCTAAGCCTTCTTCCACGCTAAGATCGCAAAAATCGTCGAAAACAACTTCGTGGGATGACTTGAGTCGATACTTGGAGGGTGATTCGGATTCTAGTCGTTGGGTGGCTGTGGCCTTGTCGCTGAGACTGTGAAAAAGCTTCTCAGGGTTGAAATAGCCTCGAGCGACCGAGGAAATAGTCTAGGTTGTATATGTAAGAATTGACGATGTGGGCAACGTCGCTGAAGGGCCCGAGAACACAGAATTGGCCTACGGGGAGAATTCCTTGCGTGCGGCTTGGAAGATCCCTGGCTACTAGTAGATTTGCATGTCAGACCGCTGTCCATGGGGCTGCATCAAGAGACGATAAGAACTTCGCGGATGGCCGAGGACCGCTGCCTTTGTTGAATAGCTCCACTCGGCGGTGATGCTGGTATCGTCCTTCGATCGGTAGCTGGCAATGTGCAGTTGTTAACGCGATAGATCAGTCTTGGATTGAGTGGGCGAAAACCGTGTGTCGAACAGCTACGGAGCTGATAATGGCAAGAGATTTGGCACAGTGTAGGGGAGAAGATGGCTGAATTAGAGTTGAAAAGACTTGTGGCGTTGGGCACCCTCTTGTTTTTGAGCAGTATAAGATTGCAGAGATGAATCAAGCATGGGAGCTATACTACACGTCAGATGCTGTACGTTTCCTCGAACCACTTTCACATTCCGTATTTTACACGGCTGACCAAAAGAAACACTTCTGCAAAACACCTGTCTTAAATGTGGAGACCACCTAGGTCACAAAGTGCCAGTAGAACCACCTCCGAAGTCATCTTCGTTCCCTTCCACATGCCCATAAAACGTCTTCTCCTCTTCTGAAACCATAACAAATAGAAGCGCGCGCATCCCAAAATCCCGACCAAACCTAGCCACTGCACAAGCGGCGTTCAAAAGATAATCGAGCCGGAACGTATATGCCGCCGCTGCCCGTAGCTCGAAATGCAGAAACTGCTTTCGATAGGCATAAAGATCATTGGGTACATGCAGATCTGAGGCAGATTTTTCCCCTTGCGTCATTCGTGCCCACACCTCAAGCATGATATAGAGTACAGCCACGGCCACAGCTTCGAAGGAAATGACATTCCCATAATGGGAATATCGAACAGACCCTCCGAAGATTACGTCGGTATGGGGATCCGCGACAACATCGCGGGGTGGCGGGGCGTGGGCCGGGTTCTGGAGTTGGCCTTGGATAAGCGGACCGCTGGCGGAGCGGTAGATGAAGTGGCAATCCCGCATGTTGTAGCGGTGCTGCAGGGTAGCGATGCTCCAGAGGACAATTTTCAGGTGCCAGAGCGTGAAGGTTCGTGGTTCGGCGTAGAGATCGGAGCCGATGTCGAAGTGGTAGTAGTCGCTCTCGGTCTTGAAACTCTCGTCTTTAACGAGTTGGGATTCGTTTCCTGATTGCTCGCTCAGTTGCTGGGCGGCGAGGTAGAAGGAGTCGATCAGGGCGATGTAGACATCGTCGGCGGCTAAGGGAGAGGAGTCGAAGCGGAATGTGATGGCGTCGTCGGAAAATCCGGGACGTTGGACTTGGGTTGTGTAGGAAGCGGGAACGTTGGACCGCGTAACGTTGAGAAGGGAACTGTCCGTTTTTGAGCTCCAGGCAAGGGTACGGACACTATCTCACAGCAAATTTACCTGGACGATAGATTGGGGAGGAAGTCATCGTGCGAGGGAAACGCTAGTATTGGAGAAGCCGCGACGGCGCGCGCGATAACAACCACGGATAATAAGAGACTGAAGATCATGATGGAAAGCCGGAGAAACTCTGACTTGTCAGGAGTGGAACATTTTTGGAGCAATCCGGCTGCGGGGAAGATACTGGAAGGGTCGGATGTCGCGTCGCCACCAGATAAGCCTCATCTGTACGGCTGAGGCGAATCTGTCGCGGTGGGAGCGTCTCGATGCGCGGCAATATCAAACGACTTTGATTGGAGCGGCTTGCTGGAATGCAGTGTCCTGTAAAGCCCACCTCCAGTGATGTCGGTACCCTATGAAGTATCGAAACACCCAGCTTGTCCCTAGCTTTACTTTTAGCAGCGCGTTCAGGGAACAAGCAGCTTTGAGAAACATGCTGGTGCAAATGGCCTTTGACTTACTTCGTCTTCCATTGCAATCTCAGCACCTTCAGCACCTGAAGGCTTGCAAATGGTGACAGCGCTCATCCAGAACGCTTGAGTCTTTGAATTCCTGGACGAGGGTGAATTCATCTTGCCTGCTTTCTGATGACACATTCCGCCGTCGAGCACACGTAGTGCTGGTCATGCTGGACCTCACCGGTCGGCGTCCTGGAAATTGGCACTCATCGGGTCTCGATTGAGCGTGTATGCGAACTTCTCCCGGGCTTCCTTCTGTTTCAGATAAGTTGGCACATCCGGATTGTCGTCGATGCGATCATATGTCTCCTTTGGTCGCTCGAACATATCCAGGCCATAGCTGACAGCATTCAACAATCGCGATCTATGGGTGAAGTACGGCTGATTGTAACCCTTGTGCGAAAAGGAGGTGATCTTGGTTACCATGTTATTCAACGATGGCATACAAGAGCTACAATGCCAGCCCGCGTTCAATATTTCGCGGTCGGGTATCCCATTCCGGAGGTCCTCGGGTCTGATAGTGCTAGTGACACCATTACAGTAAGTGGCTTGGGGATGCGCCCACTGCTCGCCGCGATGTTGCCACTGGAAGCTGTAATAGTAGAATTAGCTTCTAAGCGTGACCCGGGGTGGATAGGCGCAGTTACGGAGGACTTGGAGGGTAGAGGTTCGTAGAACCTCATCAACGTCCGATATAAGTAACACATCGCCCTTTATAGGTGCTTGATTGCCGGAAAGAGAGATTAGTGCTTGATCGAATAGGGCGTTCCGGATGTACCGCTCATGCTCCCAGGAGTCGCCAGGAGGAAGATTCGCCCCAGTCATATTGGCAACGTGATGGATCATCTTCGAGTGAATAGGCTGGAATTGCGACCAATTATCAAGAAGACACAAGGGTTTAGTACCTTCCTGGAATGTCGTCGCTGCCTCGACGATGACAAAGTAATCGACTTCATCCCACAGCTCATCCTGCCGTATCTCGAGCCAATCTAGCTCGGTGTTGATGAGAAACAGATCATATACTTCGCGTGTCTGATCCCGTGTGGCACAGATATCCCACCGACGTCTCTCGCAGAACCCTTCAGCTTCCTGAAATGGCATGAAGCCATAACGCGCGTCCGTACTGTTGGCAATGTGCGATCCTTGATAAGCGGGTGCGGGAGGATATGCATCTTTCGTAAAGCGGTTTGCAGTATTGTGATGCGGAGACAGCTCAAGGTGAGAAGACAAACGGGCCGTAGCAGCTGACGTGGTTGCCAACGTGGCGTGAGGGTCATTGTGAGAAAAGAGGAGATGAGACTAATCTCCGTATCAAGAGCATTATCTGTGGAAGGCCATCCAATTCTAAGTCGCCTTCTTTTTGGCACGGACGCGTAGGAGTTTCTTAGAGGCTGTGTTGACAGGGAAGATGAGAGGAATGAAGCGATTATCAGCCGCAAAGGCTGGGATCCTGCGCCGCCACTAACTACTTTAGGGTCCTAGAGAGATACGCGCGCGATTCTTGGCGCGCTGACGGACGAGAGATGGGCTTCTTGGTCTTGATTTTCTTCGATATGTCCAAAAGCCGAAAGCCATCACTTTTCGCGATATCTGATCCCACCAGTAAATTATACTTCTATCGCTGCCTTATAGAATTCATTGCAGTCTTCACGTGACGATCTCGTCAATTGCGAAATCAAGATTCTGTTAGATTGACATAATCGACGTTTTGGACTATTTTTGACATTTGGCGATTGCAAAACGCTTTGAACAACTTGTCTAATTGCAATTCTCTATCGTTGCCATCTAATTTAACGAGAAAATTGCGAGAGTCAATTTCCATCTATAGAATCTCCAATTGCATCGTTTTAACTATCAATTGAAGCTTCAATTTTCTCTATATATATTGTTTCTAATATTGCAAGTTATCTAAGAACTTTCTCTTCTCTCTTTGTCGTTTAGATCTCTTTATTATAGACTATTGTTACATTAATATTGTTATCAAGTCTAAAGTAATAAAGCTTCTTTGTTTATATTAGCAATTAAATGTTGTTATTAATTGCAATTATATATATAGACAAATTAACTACAATTAACAAAAGTAACTTAAGATATACAAAACTTTATATCTTTTGCGATATTATATTGTACAAATAGATTGTTTATATTAAATATCTATTGCAACAAAGAAAAATCTCTTAAAATATTAATATTATTATTTATATATTTATTAAGATAAGTTTGTGCTATTCTTAAAGAAGAAGTAGAAAATATATATTTACAAAAGTATTCTTTGTTATCTTCTTAAAAAGAAACAAATTTCTTGCAGGTAAAACAAGTTAATTAACTTTCGAAATTAATCTTTTTGTATAAAATAATAAGCAAAGATATTTATTATTATTGTAGAACAAATATATATAATATTTTGTTTATCTATATTGTTAACAACTATTTGCTATATATTAATATTAAGAAGAACTTCTTTAATAATAAGAACTTCTTTTAATAAATAGAAAACAAACTTGTATTACAATATAATTTATATTCGAAATTGCGCAATTTAATTATTTTAAATAATCTTAACATTTATATTATTAAATATATTTGCAAGATTGTTAAAGCTTGTAAATATTTACTATAATTTCTATTTTTCTATTTGTTAAATTATAATTTTATAGAGTTTACTTTTAATATATTTAAAGTATAAATATATTAATACTTTTAATAACTTTATTATATATTTAACAATCTTAAGATCTTTCTAATTTTTGCAATAAAATACAACAAATATAATAAATATATAATAAAGTATTTTAGATATAGTATTAATAAATATATATTTAAGAGTAACTACAAGATATATATATAGAAGTTAATAATATAAGAAAATAGTAATAAAATAATAGATTAATAGTTTAGAGTAGTGTGATCGTCGAGTCGAGTTTCAACCCAATTGAGTTAACCCGCCCAACCCTAACCCTAGGATCAGGCAAATTTCCTAGCTTAATAGCGTGAGACGAGCGAAGAATGCGCGTCAAGTGTTTAACTTGATTTATTCAATCACGTGACGTTACGTAACGCGCTAACTATATATAATTAGCGTGAATTCTACATTAGTCTAATCGAACTAACTTAAATCTTGCGCTAGTTTAATTGGATTAACGCATAGATAAAATAAGATAAAATAAGATAAGATAAGCGAATGCTAACGCGACGAAGTTAGCATAGATTCTTGGCATTAACTCAACGAAACTCGATCCTAGAATTAGGTTCGCGCCTTAACCCTAGCCCAATCCTACGAGACCCAAGAGGATGAGTCGAGTTAAGAAAAAAGTGTTCGATTCAATTCAACGATTACACTAGTTTAGAGATAAATATCTCTTACAATTGTATTAAAAGATATTTATCTAAATTAAATTAATTTTAATATATTTTCTTATCTATAACTTTAAAATATTAATATATATAATTTCTTTAAACAAATACTTTTTTGCAATTGCTATAATTTTATTTAGAAATTCTATTAATATTCGAAAAGTTATTTAGCTAGATTAATTGTCGATTTGATGTTCGATTTCAACTTTGAAATTAACTTAAATCGAAAATTCAACTTTAGAAATCAAATCAAAAATCGATTCGATTTTAATATTAGAAATTAAATCGAATTGTCAAGAATATCAAGAATACTAAAAATGTTATGAATTAGATTTAAATTTAGAATTTTTATTAATTATTAAATAATGCTTAGTAGTAATATATTTATAAAAAGAAATTTCTAATATGTTTATTAATTAATTTAAATAGATTAACTATTTCTATTAAATTATTAATTAATTGTTACTAAAAATAATAGTCTTAACAATTTGATTCGATTTAACTTTTGAAATCGAATCAAATTGTTAATTTCAACTTTAGAAATCAAATTGTCAAGACTTTCGATTTGATTCGAATTAAATTGTTAAGATTCGATTCGATTTCTTGAATCGAACTTGATTTCTTAAATCGACGCAATTAGTTTATATTTAACATAGCAAAAGATAATTAAAAGATATAAAAAGACACAATATCTATTTTGTATTAGAACAATTAAAGAATTTAAAAATATTTAATTCTTTTATTCTTAACAATAGATATTCTATCTTTTATTTTGTCTTTGCATTACTTTTTTTTAGAATCTTTTTATTTTGTAGTAATCAAGTTATAATAATTGTTAATAAAGTTTTATCTTTAGCAATTTTAACAAACAAATCTTCTCTAATATAGTTAAAAAAAGATAAAAATATATTTATATAAAGTTTATTAATATAAATATATTTCTAACATTTTAGATAAAATAACAAATCTTCTATTGCAATACAAAAATGTTTAAAAAGAGAACAACGTTTGCAAACAATATCTACTAAAATATTATAATATTCGATTTCGAATACAAAATAAAAATAACTTTATTGCTAACAAAATATAATAAAAGAGATAATAGTTTTCGAGACAAAAATCTTTAAGAAGAGAAATAATATTACAAATCTAGCTCGAAACAATATAGTATATAATCTACAACATAATATATAGTACAAAGTATAATTAATTTATATATTTGACAACTTAACAAACAAACAGTGCTTAATATATTTAATAGCAAGTTAAGCAAATAATATTTGACATATTCGATAGCAAGCTAAACAAACAAAAAGAATCTTCTTTAGTATATAGATCTTCGAATATAACTTTTTTATAATTTGTGTTTAACTTATTTTAAGTTTTTACTTATTGTTACTTTGATTTATTAAATTATCTATAAAGATTTATTAAATATAAGATTGTTTATAGTTGTAACTCTTTTTATTAAGTAATTGCTTACATTGTTTAAAGACGTCTACAAATCTCTTTAATAGTATAAATTCTCTCTAATATCTCTTATAGAAGTACTAACGTAACATAACAATTAACAACAAAATTGCAACGTTGTTTAATAATTAACTTAATTAATATAGTAAAAAAGAATAGATAGTTTCGAGACAAGAATTCTTAAAGAGAAAAGATAGTATTCTAAGTTGTATGCTAATAGATATTATTTATTAAGTATTACTCTTTACAAAATAATTAGAAAAAGAAGATTTATTAATAGAATTAAGATAATTAAGAAGATTTGATTCTTAAATATCTTAAATTCGAGTTAAGATAATTAAAATAACTAAGATTTTAACTATCTTAAATATCTTGAATTTTAAGTAATAAAAAGATATATAGCTTTCGAATACGTATAAGACTATGTATAAACGTATAACAAGACGTTGCTATATTAAAGTATACAAGACGAGACTACATAATATATAGAATTATAATCTAGAAAAACATTAATTTGTAAAATTTTTAAGAGGAAATTCTTGAAAAAAAAACTTTGTACGACGTTAAGTTGCTACTACAAGAACTTAATACTAACATACTTATTAAATTATTAATCGCTAGCATTATAGTTATTCTTTTCTTTAAAATTTTGATCTTTAAAATGTATATTCGACGTTGCGATTGCGCTACAACTTCGCTTTCTTTATAATATTAACAACTCTTTAAATAATACAATAATAATGCTTTGCTTTTCTATTCTTTGTAAACGTATATTTTCGCGAAGTATGCAACAATAATTTGCTTTAATTTATTATTATATAAAAGAAAAAAAGAATTTAAATTATTAAAAAAATCTTTTTATAGACTTTTTTTATCTTTTTAATAAATATTGTTTGTCACATTAAGTTTGCGCATTTATCTTAGTTATTTAGTTATATCTATAAAAAGATTTTTTGTACTTTTTTTTTTATCTTTGTTTAATATTTTATGCGAGAGAAATTAAGCAACAATCTTAACTTTTCTTGTATATTATTGTAAAGCATCTTGTTTTCTTCAATAGAATTTTATTGTAAGTTAATTATATATTAATAAACAAAAAGATATTTAAGTTCTTAGCAAAAGTAGTTAATCTTATTTTTATTATAGTATTGCTACTTTAATATTATAACAATGCGACAACATTTAATGCTATTAATTCTAAAATTTCTTTTTTAGTGTTATTTATTATTTTGATAAATCGATCGAAATTTCTTTGTTTTACTTAATTCGATTAATATTATTAACGCACTAATAATATTTATTTATAATCTTCGACTTTTTCTTTTTTTTATATATTAATTTTTATAATAAAGCAATAAATAATTGCAAACGCTTTTTTTGTTATTTGTATTATTAACAACAATAATGTGTGCAATAAAATAAATTTAAGTAAATATTTTTAGACTTTTCTTTGCATTTGTTGATAACTTAAGATAATATTGTTATATTTAATGCTTTGCAAATTGCGACTTAACTAATATAAATACTATTATATACAAATATTTCGACTTTGCTATATATAAAATTAACAATGTTGTAATGTTATAACGTTATCGACGCGTTAACGTCTTAGCCTATAATAGAGTATATGATTTCGATTGTCTATAAAAGTCTTAAATGATACGACATCTCTTTCTAATTAAAAAGCGAGAAATAAGCTCGTACGTCATAACGAATATTAGATAGAAAGAAAGCTCGTCTCTCGTTGTTCTTCAACGATTAGTTTTACTATTATCTATCTTATATAGTTAAAGATAATAATAAAAGTTTATCATATCTTACGTCTTTTATATTTTAGTGCATTAACAAGTAGCAAACGCATTCGCATCTTACAATTCTAATTGTTTTATTTTTTAAAAAGAAAGATTTAAGACGTAATAACATTATGTCGAATTAAGATAACTTAAGTTATAACGATTATTCGATTACTAAATTAAAGTTTAAGAAATTTAATTTCTTTTAAGACAACAATCGCTTATGAAATGTCGACGAAAATAATCGTTATTAACGTAACGTCAACGAAGATAATAATTTAAATATAATTAAAGCTTCGACTTTACATTAGTAAATTAAAATATTAATATTAAAGATTTAAGATTTGCGAAACGTTTAGCAAGTTTAAGTTATAACAATTAAAGAAACAAACTCTTAAACTTCTTAAATTGCTATTGTATTGTTATTAATTATATTTAAGTTTTTAAAGTTTAAAAAGCTAAAATTATACAAGAGTTTAAGCGTAAGTAAATATATTATTTAATTTCGCAAAATTAACATTAATATAATGCGATTCTTAACGTATTTTATTACGAATAAAAATAAAATTCTTTATTGCATATTATTTTTAAAAAATAACATTTTTACGCAATAATATTTAAGAACAAGCAATAACGCTAAGTAAAAAAGCGAGATTTTTGAAGAATTTAGAATGTTTTTATTGAATTTGATAGCTAATTCTATTAATTGTTATCTTCTCGTCTATAAAAGATAAGAAAACGCTAGACAAAAGTTAAATTAAAAGATAATTGTCTTTAAGAAATATCTAAATGAGTTAAAGACTTATTTATTGTTGCTTTTAAAGAAGCATAGAATTTATATATTTCTAGTCAAACTTAAGTCGAACTTAAAGATAAAGATTCTAGATATTAATAACGTATTAAACATTCGCAATAAGCTTTTAATTATAATTATTATGCAAGAATAAACGTTAAATCGTATTCGCGAAACAAACGTAAACAACTTCGAAGATTAGTAAATTACAAAAGATTCTAATGTTTCTTTAGACAAATCTTATTAAAATTGTCGTTTAAACAAGATTAACAAGTTTATTAAAAGCGACAAGCTTTATATCTCTAAAAACTTGTTAATGTTACGCAAACGAATTTATAAGATTAATGACGCAAATTATTTAAGTTGTATCGAATGCTTTAAATGTTATAAAAAGAAGCATTACAAAAATGAGTGTCTTAATAAACACAAATAAGTTAAATTTATTATTGTCACTATTATTACAATCGATGCAAAAAAAGATTAAGCTTCGTCGACATCTTACAAGCGAAACAAAAAAAAATAAATAAAGATAATAAACTTAATTTTAATAAAGAATTAAACTCGACTTCTTAATAACGAACGTTAAGTTATAAATCTAGTTAATTCGAAAGTTAAATTAAATCTTATTAATTATGTTTACGTAATGCAATAAGAATTGCAATTCACATTCGTTATCTTATTAACATCGAATTTTCTTAATAACGATAATCGTTATTGCTACGACATCTATAAGTTGATTTATTATCTAATTAACTCGTGAGATTAACATCAAGAATGCACTATCTTATTTTACTTAATTAAATATATAAATTCTAATCATATATTAAATATATTAATGCTAATTAAGCAAAACATATTAATTAATTTAAAGATGCAAAATTAACAATTTAAGATCGCAAATAACAAATTGAAGATAATTAATCTTGAGTAATTTGTCTTAAATCTCGTTAAATATAGCACAATTTATGCTATTGTTTGCGCTAACGTTACGAAGACGTCAAGTAAAAAGTTAACGAAATCTAAGATTTCTAAGAAGTTAAGAAATTTAAAAGATGTTTATAATAATAAATTAATCGAAATTCTATCAAAATTAAGAAAAGAAGATTATGTTATTATGTTTTAAAACGTCAATGAGTTATCTTTTATATTTCTTTATAATTTTTCATAGAACGAGCTAATAATACTTTGACAATATCTTAATAATGTGTTAATTAAAGATTAAATTAAGTATTTAGCTTTGTCTACAAACGTCTTTGTTCTATTTGTATCAAAATCGAACAATAAGTTACGTTTATGTATTAATTATAAAGATTTAAATGCGATTATTATTAAGAATTGTTATTTATTATCTTTAATTATGAAAAACGTTAAATTATTTATGTGAAGTAAAGCGCTTTATTGTCTTGAATTTGAAGAACGTCTATTATTGCATTCGCATAAAACGCAATAATAAATAAAAGACGATGTTTTGTACACGTTACAAGCATTTCGAATATTAAGTTATGTTATTTAAACTAATAAACGTATTCGCAACTTTTTAGATTTACATTAATAAAACGTTGCGAAAATTAATTAATATAACTTGCGTAATTTATATAAATAGCATACTAATATATAGCAATGATTTGACAAAGCACTAACGTTATGTTAGACAAATGCTAGAACGTCTTCGCAAATATTCGCTATACGTTAATTTAAAGAAATATAAATTTAACATTATAAAGATTAAATTTTTAAACTTTATTGTATTTCTAGAAGATGTATAGATAAATTTAGAAAGAATTAAAGCAATTAAGGAGTAATTTAAATCAAAAACTTATTGTAAGCTTTAAATGTTTTTGAACTTTATAAATTTTTATAGATGCTTTATACATCGCTATTCGAAAAAAGTTGTCTTTCTTATTAATTTATTGAAAGAAAATAAGAATAATAAGAAATTTAACTCTTTCGTTTAATTAAATGAAGTAGAGCAAATGTTTCGTTAACTTTGCAACATTTTTATGTTAATTTTACTACTTTGTTACTACAATTTAAGCAAGAAGATTAGAATAAAAATTGACGCATTTAACTTTGCAATTGCGAGCATTCTAAGTTAACAAAATAACGACGAAAACTAACGTTTAATAACATTTTAATCGCGAAAGATAATTTCGACAAAGCAAAATTATAAGACGCATAATCAAGAGTTATTAACTATTGTAATTGCTTTTAAGCAATAAAGACACTATTTAAAGAGCAATGCTTATTTTATTAAGATATAATTAGATTACAATAATCTTAAAGAATTTATAAGTTAAAAGAAGCTAAACTTAAGATAAGTTCGCTAGACGCTCAAGTTAATTATCTATAACTTTAAAATCATTTATCGTTTAAGTAAGAAAAATTCAACGAATAAATTGTTAAAACGTCTCGATTATAAAGAGATCTCGTTGTTAAATACAAAATTACTATTAACGTTGCAAAACAAACTAACGTTATTATTTAACAAAAATTCGCTAAAGCAAAGCAAACGAAAGACATTAATTAATTTAATTCTTATATTTTAAAACAAGTTAACGTTATTGTTTAACGAAAATTCGCTAACGCAAAGCAAACGAAAGACATTAATTAATTTAGTTTTCGTATTTTAAAAAAAGTTAACATTGTTGTTTAACGAAAAGTTGCTAACGCAAAGCGAACGAAAAACATCAAATGATTTAATTCTTGTATCACAGCTAGTAGCAATACTTACTAGTAACGCGAAAGTCTTGCGATCATAAAATAGAAAGAAAGTTTTTAATAAATTAGCATCTCTATTTTAACTAACTAATGTATAGATTGTTATCTTAAGAAAAGTAATTAAAGACATGTCAAAGAAATTGTATAAAAAATCTTAAAAATTAATGAAATTCTTAATTAAGAATCTTTAAATTAAAAACACTTCAGTTAAAAAGATTTGTATTAAAATCGAAAAATTATTTTGTTATTAACGAAAGACATAATCTTTAAATCAAGAGAATTTTATTAAACATAACGAACTACTTTATGTCTTAAGAAATATAGTTATTAAGAAAAAGTTAATTCGCAAGAATTATAACGATTCTTTGACGAAACATTTTAAAATTAGGAAAATTTTAAATCTACTTTAAAGAAAGTATTTCTAATTCGTTTGCGCAAAGTAGATAAAAACGTATATTAAAACATGTGATGTCTATTAATGCATCAAAGTTTCTCGTTACAAGTTATATAATAAGCTTCGATTCTTATTTATTGCAAAGAAGTTATAAAAAAATTATTATAAACTTCGTAACAAGTTTGTCGTTAAATAAGTATTATAAAGTTGTATATAACTTAATCTTCGTAATAGTTAATCGTTATACAAAAATAATTAAACATATATTTGTAATTATTAGAATTAATATCGCAAAGCTAGTAAAAGAGTTTTTCGATAAAATTGTTTTACGCTTCGAAACATTAAATAACATAGTAAGCAACAAGAGATTTGTCTTCATTAGTGTTTTCTAATTCGTTGTATACTTTTATGCACGAATCAAAAAACAATTAAATATTGTCTTTTATTCTTAGATAAATAATTTAATCGAACGATAAAATTAAACTCTTAAGCACTATCTTCGCATTTACGTTAACTCGAAATAAACGAAATAAACTAATTTATTATTAATGACAAAATTTGTTTATAACAATAGTTATTACGTCTTAATTAAGACTTCGTTGTTCTATTTAATGTACAATTATTACTTAAAGATTTACTATGAAGTTAAGAACAACTTTATCAAAAAGAAGATATTATTAACACAAAAACGCGTAAAATAGTTTTATGATTTAAAAAAAATTCTAGCGAAACGTCTTAAAAACGTTGTCGCGCAATAGACAAAATACTACAATAAAAGACATAAATCAAAGACCTTTATTATAAAAGAACTAATTATGCTTTCGATTAAAAATCTAAAGCAAAAGAGATTTAGCAAAAAGATGTCGCACAAACATGTTAAATCGTTTAGAATTAAGAATAAGATTAAAACGCAAATTTATCGTCTTATCTTATTAAATATCTATCAAATTTATAATACTTTTTATGTTTTACTTCTAAAATTATATTTGTATCGCATCGACAATAAATAGACGAAACAAATATTGTAAGTTTTAAAACTTATTAATAACGAAGTTTAATAAAAGATTGAAAAAATTCTAGATAAAACTAAGTTAAAGAAGCAAATTTAATATAAGATTAAGTAAATAAATTAAGACAACGAATACAATTAATAACTAAGAGAAGAATCTCTTAATAATGTTAATAAATTACGAAAGAAGTTCGAAGAATAAACGCATAATAAGCGAAGTTAAAAAAGATAACGCGACGCGTATTATAACAACGACGATTATGTTAATAATAATTTGTTCGATAAAATATCGCGCAATCATCGTTGTATCGCAATCGTATTTAATTAGATTTATAAAAAAAAATCTTTTTATTTCGTTACACAAGATGCTAGAAATAATAAAGTTGCTTCTTTTAACATAAATGCTTAAAACATAATTTGTAAACACAATTATTTAATTGTTTTCTATTAGTCGACAACGTATTGCAACGACTTAGTAAGCTTTTAACAATTTATTAAATTTGTCTTAAAAGATTAAAGAAAATTCTTGAACTTATTCGAAAATAAGTTGTTAAACTTCTTAAAGTTATTCGTAGACAAGTCTTCGAAATTGTTCGAAACATTTACGTTCTTTCGAGAAAATCATATTGCAAAAAATTTAACTTGCATAATTTTTTTTATTTTCGTCACAAACTTATTTTCGTCGCTTATACGCATTTTCGCGTTCTTTATTTTTTAAAAATATATAAGTAAGCGAAGCGCAAACGAAAATAAAATAAAAACTTATTACATTATTATTTAACGATTTCGTTAACAACTTAAAGTTACGAAGAGATTTAGTCGCAAAGTTGTAAAATTTTGCGATTTTTTTTTTAAATTTGTTCTATTTAGATTAGCGACAAACTTAAAGATAACTTGTCTTAACTTTATTTTTTTTATCTTTATTATTAATTTGTTCTCGTTTTCGTTTTCGTTTTTATTCTTTTTCGAATTCTAAATGCATGTTAATGCACTATACGACACATTAAAATAAACAAAAAAATGTGTTAAAAAATAGACGAAAATGCTTATTTTTAACATTCGTTTAAAAAAAAGATCGATTAATTGCTTTATCTTAATAAGAGTTTTATTTTAATTTATCTTTGTTTTCTTAAGCTTTTGCTTAAGTTTAATTTAACGCTCTAGAACACAAATTAAATTGTATTCGAGTTAACGAATACAAAGTTACATTTAATTTGTTATTAATAAAATAAATTCTTTATTGCATTATTAACTCTTTATTTTAAGAATAACATTTTTTCGTAAACGTTTTATCGATTTAAAAATTGTATTTCTTATCTTAAATCTTTTACAATAATTAATAATAAAAAGCTTTTATTTAATCTTAAAAACATTTAACAAATTAATAAATATTAATAATTATTATATTATAAGCGCAAACAAAATTTATCGCAATATAATAATTTAATTTACGATAAAAAATTTTGCAATAAATGTAAACATTTTTTTTTTCGCGAATGTATATACATTTGTTTACGCAAATTATATTTAAAAGATTATTACAAATTGTAATATATTAATTCTCGCAAACAATAAAATGTCGAAATTATTTATTCTTTTATTTTCTTAATTTCTTAAGAGATAAAGATAAAGTTAAAGATATATTGATTTAATATTTATATTATATATATAAGTCTTATTCATTGTTGTTTTTGTAACAATTTATTTACGACAAAAAAGCAATTGCAATTAAGAAAAATATAAGAAAAAAAAATAAAAAGAAGAAAGAAATCATAACATTTGTGTTTATGATTTATTTAACGTTTGTGCAACGCTAACTTTACTTTAAATTCTATTTAAAATTCTAACAATAACAACGACGAAACAATGATTTATTATAAATTTTTATTGTTGTTATTACGTTATTCTATAAGTTGTGTTAAATAAAAGCATAAACTAATTTCTATTAAGTAAAAGACTTTCTCTCTCTTAATTTTCAAAGAGATTTAAAGAGATTTTTAACGAGCTCTTGTAACGTTGACGCTTAGTAAACGTCTTCGTCTTAAGTAAAACTAATACAACTTCTTACATCACTAGAAATTAGTGCTCTAAGAAAAAAGATAATTGTAATGTTATAACGTTATTGACGCTCTAACGTCTTAGAATATAACAAGGCACGTAATTTTAATTATTTATAAAAGTCTTAAATGATACGACATCTCTTTCTAGTTAAAAAGCGAGAAATAGACTCGCACGTTATAACAAATATTAAATAGAAAGAAAGTTCGTTTCTCGTTGTTCTTTAACGATTAGTCTTACTACTATCTATCTTATATAATTAAGAATAGTAATAAAAGTTTATTATATCTTATGTCTTTTATATTTTAGTGCGTCGACAAGTAGCAAACGCATTCGTATCTTACAAATATAGTATTTTATTACAAATATATTTTTGTTAAGTTTTTTTATTTGCGTCTTTGTTATTTCTTGTAAGTTTTTTTGTCTTTTTTGTCTTTGTTGTCTTTTTTGTTTTAAGAAGAAGCTCGATTATATTATAAATATTTGCTTTTAATTTTTAATAATTGTTTATACTTTTAATGTTGCAAGACAAAGAATTGTCGCTACAATTATTGCGCTAAAAAGCGCAAAACTATATATTATATCTTTTAATTATATATTTGATTTACAATTTAATATATTGCAATTTCTTAACAATTTCTTAAGTAAATCAATATTTTATTAATTTTTTGCGTATATATTCTTGACAACAAAAATATTAAAGTTAATTAATTCGAGTTTGCTTCGCGAGTTAAACGCTATCTATAATTTATATACGCATAAATTAAACAAAACAACTTGACTTTGCATTTAAGTTAAGAGAATTTATTAATTCTTATCGATGTAAACTTGCAACATCTCTACAAAGTCTAACAAAAAATGCTAAACATAATATATTATTGCGTTAATTTTGATATTTTTTCTTTAAAAAAATTAAATAAAAATAAAGAGTTTAAATTTAATTTAATTATTGCAAAAGACAATATTGCTTTTTACGAAAAAATGTTGTAGATCTTGCGTAATTCGAAAGACTTGCTAAAAACAATATTATTTATTTTGTTTTTAATCTTTAAGTCGAACTTCTATAAAGAAGAGTAATATAAATGTTTAAACAAAATTTCTCTCGTATATTATAAGTTATTTCTATAACTTATACAATTTAAACTTTTATACAATACAAATTGCATATTAATAAAATCGACAATCGAAATAAATTGTTCTTAAAATAAGAAATATAATTGCTAATTTATAAAGAGTTTAACAAGTTTATTATATTATAAGTCTTATTATATTAAGCTTTTGTTATATTGTTAGCACTTAAATTTCTGTTAAACTACTTAATTGCTTCAAAGGTTTTAAGATATATTGTTTCTTCAATTTATTAAGTCGCTTTGACAAATTTTCTAGACAATAAATATCGATTTAATTACGCGTTTTATTAATATTGTATCTTCGCATCTTTTATAAACAATAAAAAAAAATAGAGACAAGAGTAATAAATTATTAAAGAGAAGTAAGACAACTAATTAATATAGTTTATTTATACTATATAGTATATATGCGAAGATCTTTATTAATAAAATAGAATAAGAAAAGCAATTAGATAGAAGTAAGAAAAATAATTAGATTTAAACGCATTTTATGCAACTTTCTTATAGCTTTCTAATACTTCAATAAATTTATTAAGAGAGTATTATTTTAATTTACGCGTTATTTACGTTATTCTTTCGCTTTAATTGCGCAATTTTATATTGTTTATTAATGTTACTTATTTTTGTTAAAGTCTCTTTTGCAAACGCGAAGCTTTAACTTCTTTGTCTTTAATACTCTCTTATTAAAAGATTTTTTTGTCTTGTATTCTTTAAGCTTTCGTTGCGTATACGCTAAATAGTTTCTCGAAATTTAATTGTTTTTATATAATAAATTTTTTTTTATTAAATAAGATATTATAATTTATAATATTTTTATTTGTTATTAAGAATATTCTCGACTTTTTATTTTTAATTTTTGTTAATAAATATTATGTTATTTAATAAAATTATATTCGCATTTTAATAATATAATTTTAACAATAAAATATAAAAGACAAAATAAATTTGCTATTTTTTAAGAAAACAAAAATAATATGTTTGTCTTTTAATAATATTTTCGACTTCGAACAACTTTATAAATTTGTAGAACAATTTTTTTTTAAACAAATGTTTAAGAGATTTTTTGTTAAAAGTATAATTTTATTGTCTATTTAATACTTTTTCGAAGTAATTATTTTATTATAATTGCGAGTTTGCGTTTGTTATACAAACTAAAGACAATCTACAAGTTAATTTTGTTTATTTTATAAAGATTGAACTTATTCTTAAGTAATTAAAACGTTAAGATAGTCTTTGTTATTCTAATTAAATCTAAAATTCGCAATGATATTAAATATTGTTTTAAAGAACAACAACTTAATAAATATATACAAAGTATTATTATACATATATTAGATTAAAGCTAGAAATAAGTCTTAATTATTTTGTTTATAATTGCAATAATATTGCAAATAGTATTTTAATATTTAATTTTATTGTTCGATTTAATTATTAATTTAAGAATAAAAAGTTGTGTTTAACTTTTATTTAATACAAATACAATAATATATTGCAAATTAATAGCTATTAGTAAAGAGCAATTTTTTATCGAAAACAATTTCTTAAATTTCAAGATATACAAGTAGCATTTTTTTGAACAATATGTTTGCTAGATCTTTCGCAATTTATATAGACTTTACAAGTATATATAACAATATCTTTAAATATTAATTAACAACTATTAAGATAGTATTGTAGATATTGTTGTCGCAATAATTAACAAGCAATTTAATAATAAAGTTTATAAAGATTTTTATCTAGAATTAAGATAAAACTAATAGCGACGTCAACTTATTATATAAGTAATAATGCAGTATTTTGTTATATTAATATGTATTTTATTTTCTAATATATGCGTTAATATTTAACGTTATTTTAAGTTAATAGAACTTTCTACTTATTAGAATTTTTGTTTTTTTGATTTCGAAGTATCTTACTAGCAAGTTCTTGTAATATAATCTAAGAAATTTCTCTTTAAGAAATGTTTTATTTAAAATAAGAATTGCGTAAAAGAAGAATAATACTTCTTTTAAATTAATTATTTCTATTTAGCGCAAGTATTACGTATATCGTTTAATATTAATTGTTTTCTAATTTTGAGAATTGTTAAATTCTTAATTTAAAACTTCTTAATCTTAATTAATAGTAAAAAGAAGAAACTTTCTAAATAATCTTTTTCTTTGTACGTTAAGTAAATATTATATTAATGTAATTGTTATATTATAGCGCTTTAAGCAATTTCTACAATTTCTTTCTTTGTTATTTTAGTATTTGTAATCTTCTTATTTGTAAATATATTATAAAAGAATTTTTTAAATAATTTATTATTAAGCTTTTTAATTACGAAAGTCTTAACTTCGTTCTAGAAATGCGAAGATTGCGCTTTAACAATATCTTAAGTTAATATTAAGATTATTTTAATAATTGCAATTGTAATATTTTTTAACTTATTTTAAAGAATAAGTAAGCAAATCTTGTTATTTGCATCTTTCTTATAATTAGATTGTCGAAATAACTTATTTGCGAAATTAATTTTTCTTGTGCAATATTTAATTTCGAAATTATATTTTGCTAAAAAAAGAGTTTATCGCGTTTAACAATAATTTAGCGTTGTTATCTTTATAAAGTAACGCAAATTGTTATGATTTATTAGTACAATAGTTGAATAATAACTCTATTTAAAATAGTATTTTTATTGCTTAAATCTTGTAACAATTGTAAGCAACTTTTAATTATAAATTTTATATTATGTTTTTGCAAAAATTATTTTTCTCGAATAAAATGCAATTAAGTATTATGTTGTTTGTTTAACTTTGCTTACAAAATATATCAATTAAGAGAAAATAATAACAATAATAAATTTTAAGATGTTTATTTCGATACAAATGTAATTCTTAAAATTAAAGTGCACTAATATAGATATTTGCGTAAAAACAATAATAAGCTTCTTAAATATTACTATAACGTTCTTGTTAAATATAAAAAATCTATTTTGTTTCTTTTACTTATTGTCTTTTAGTAACTATGTTAATATTTAAATAATCTTTATATAATATTAAATAAATTATTAATAGAAGTTTGCAAATTCTAAAAATATTTAAAGCTTATAAAGAATAATTAATTTAAATTACGTTATAATAAAGTTTATACAACGCAAGTTTATTAATATATTGTAATTGCTTATAATATATTTTAAGAATTTAATTAAAATTGTTATAAAGAAGTATTTTAATAGCTTAATATAAAGCTTATACAATTGTAAATGTTTAAGAATTTAACAAACGCAATTTTAGTATCTTTCTTAAATCTTTAAGTAGAATAAAATATTGTTAAGATATACTATATAAAAATAATTAATTAATTTTTGCAATACTTTATTAATTTAAGATTAAAAAATAGTTAATATATTTGTTAATTTAAATAACATTATTGCATATTTAAAATAATTGTATTGTGTTCGAAAAAGAATCTTTATTTATTATCTTAATAAATGCAAATTCGATAATAAATATTCTTAAGATTTAGCTTTGTAAAGTAAATAATATTAATTAGATAATTTAGCATCTTTTTAATTAAAGATAGAGAATATTTGTTTTTAATAATTATAATATTAAGATTATAATAATTAATATATAATCTTAAGTTGTTATCACTTTTTAGTACAAACAATATTAATATATTAACAAGATTAATAAATTTATAAATTTTGCTTAGTATTAAATTTTTTAAAAGATACTTTTGCAAGATATTTAATTCTTTTCCGAAGAAAAAGTATAGTAATTTGTAAAGAGACTCTTTACTTAATAGTAAATTAATACTATAATTCTCTTTTTTATAATTAAGAAAAATAAATATGTTCTTTAAATTAAAAATGTTATTATAGTTTTTAATATTTTGCATCTTCTTAATAATATCGCGGAATTAAAGTTTCTTATTTGCACTAAAATTACAATAAATAAAAGCAAATATAAAAATAAATTTTTTAAGCTTTAAGAAATCCTTTGAAAATTTTAGCATAATTATCTTCTTAATAACTTGATAGCGTCAAATTAGTATATATTAATTAACATATAAATTTGTCTTTATTATCTAGAAAAGATCAATAATAATGTTGTGTACAATATTGTCGAAGATATAGAAAATTTGCTTCGAAATATATTTATGTTTTTTATTATTGCAAATCTTGATTTTTGCAATATAAAATCTTGTAAATTAAGTTTTTTAAATTATAAATACTTTTGCTTTAATAATAAGATATTAAGTTTTCTTAAAATATTATAACTTTATTAGTTGTTTACTAATACAATTGACGTAAACGTCTTTATTAAGAAGATCTTTTTATTTATATTACTTTATATTAACAAATATTAACAACTTTATAAAGAGTATCTTTGTCTTGTACTTTTAACTTGCAATTGCAATTACAATTGTTGCAAATTTATTTAGTTTTTTAACTTATTAAAGATTTTCTTAATAATAAGTTGTAATAAGAACGCATTTTAAATATTTGTCGCAAAGCTTAATTAAAAAATTTCTATTATATTTACTTGCGTTTTCTTAAAAGATTTAAGACAATTTCTTGCAATATAATTCTTCTTCTTGCAATTATAGCAAATGCGTTTATCTTATGCGATATTATTAACTTTTCTTAAGTTATAAAGAGAAAGTTTGTTTATACTTTTTTAACAACTTGTAATTGCAAAGATATTGCGAATTTTATTTGTTAATACAATCTTTTCTTGTTTTTAATTGTAAAAAATTTCTTTAAAGTTGTAAAATTCGAAGAATAATTCTTTCTTAAAGATTTTATTTAATATTTTAAATTCTAAAAGTATTATACTTTTTATACGTTGTATTAATGCGATAAGTATATTTCTTATTTTAAGAATTTAAATTACGTTATTAATTTTTTCTCGAACATCTTTTCTTAATTTACATAAGAAATAATTATGTTATTAATGTTCAATATATTTGTCGAAGTTTGCTTCGAATGTTTTAAGATATATTACAAAGTTGTTAATGCTCTATAACAATTGTTGCTTAATATTCTTATATTTTTGAAAAAAAACAAAACAACAATTCTTCGAATTCTTAATAAAATTAATTAAATATTTAATAAATTGTTTTTAGTTTTATTTCTTAATCTTGCTTTTATTTTTGTTCTTATAATTCTTTTATTGCGATATAAACGCATCGCGAAGAAATTGCTAAATTTGACAAATCTTTGTAATTTTTTTAAGAATTTTTTTTTATTAATTTCGAAAAAGTTTTTAGTACTTTAAATTTAAATTTTTTATTTTTTATATTCTTTTTATAATATAAATTTAAATTAATCGATTTTATAAATTGTACAAAGCGTTGCTTCTTAAGCGTTAATTTGTAATTTTTATTATTAAAATTGTTTTTGCAAAAATAATACAAACTAGACATCTTAACTTTGTTTTAACAAAAAGACTTTTTAAGATATTTGTTTTTTGCTTAAGCAATATAAAAGTATTGTTTTATTTAAAGTTTACGTCTCTTTATTTGCTTCTTAATAAGTAGCTTTTTATAATTAATATTTTTATTAAATAATAACAACAATATAGTATTGTTGTCTTGCAAAGATTTTTTTTATAATATAATCTTAAGATTTGTAATTAATGCAAGTTAAGTTTTTCCATTGCTTTTGTTCTTTAATTACTAAAATATTGTAGCATTGTTATTGTTATTTAGATTTATCTTGTATTGCGTATTGTATTAATTATTTTGTCGAACAATTGTTCTTATAGATTAAGATAAATTAATATTATAAAACTATATATAAATGTGTAACAAAATATTGCTATATTAACGCACACAAAACAAGATTATATAATATGTAAAATTATAGTTTAGAGAAATATTAATTTGTAAAAATTCTAGAAGAAAATTCTTAAAAAGAAAACTTTGTATAGCGTCAAGTCGCTACTAAAACAACTTAGCACTAATATATTTATTAGATTATTGATTGCTAGCATTACAATATAACTTTCTTATAAATTGTATTTAACTTATCTTAAGTCTTTATTTATTATTACTTTAATTTATTAAATTATTTATAAAGATTTATTAAATATAAGATTGTTTATAGTTACAATCTTTGTTATTAAGTAATTGCTTATATTGTCTAAAGATATTTATAAATCTCTTTAATAATATAATTCTCTCTAATGTCTTTTACGAAAGTATTAGAATAATACTATTAAGATTGTTAGTAAAACAATCAAAAGATGCAAAACAAATGTTTTTATTAGAAGATATACTAACTAGTGTAATTGCTAGATTAAATCGAATACTTTTTTCTTAACTTAATCTACTTTCTTAAGTCTTATAGAATTAAGTTAAAATTAAGACGAGAATCTAATTCTAGAATCGAGTTTCGTCAAGTTAATGTCAAGAATTTAAGCTAACTTTGTCGCGTTAGTATTCGCTTATCTTATTTTATCTTATCTATGCGCTAACTCGATTAAGCTAGCGCAGGATTTACGCTAATCGCATATAATTAGCGTAAAGTCTACATTAATCGCATATAATTAGCGCGTTACGTGATGTCACGTGATTGAATAGATCAAGTTAAATACTTGGCGCACATTCTTCGCTCGTTCCATCCTATTAGGCTAGGAAATTTGCTTGATTCTATGATTAGAATTGGGCAAGTTAACTCGATCGAATTGAAACTCGATTCGACGATTACGCTAATATTAACTACGAGTTTAGATTATATATAGAGAAAATTAAAGCTTCAATTAACAATTAAAACAATGTAATTGAAGATTCTATAAGTAGAAATTAAGATTCTCGCAATTTTCTCGCTAAATTAGGTGGCGACAATAGAGAATTGCAATTAGGCGAGTTGTCCAAAGCGTTTTGCAATCGCCAAATGATTCCGCGAGCAACCACAGTCTTGGCAGGCACAGCTGCCCAACTAGGCTAAGTGGAGATGCTGTTAGGCCTAATCGAGACTGGCTCGAACCGCCTGCGTATGTAGCACTTTCTGGTAGTTGCAGACTCTCAGAAATCTACGCTTTCGCAGCCCTAACTTTAGTTGCATATACTGCCTACCCTCTATGGTGCGGATACAACGTGTAATTTCCCAAACGACGTGCCAGGCTCCAGGATAGTTGAAGTTTCTTGGCAGTCTTGGCGAGAAATATCCCCTCCTTCTACTTCTGCTTCATACACCTTGAGCGACCAGCAGAGCCTCGCCTACTCAACGTACTCTAAAGGTACGTAATCTGGATTACGCGTACAGCTCGTGAAGAAAGCCATGCTTAGAGATTGCCAAGCCAAGCCCCAGGCTCCAAGATAAATGAAGTTTCTAGGCCTACTTCTACTACATACATCTTGGGCGACTAGCAGACCCTCGCCAATCCAACGCACTCTGAGGGTACGCACTCTGATTACGCGTACAGTAGGAGGAAATAGCCATGCTTCAAGCATGCCAAGCCCAGCGCCAGGCTCCAGGAAAATTGAAGAATGACCACCTCCTTCTACTTTTACTCTCTACAGCTCTGTGACTAGCAGACACTTGCCAGTCCAACGCACACAGATTACAGATTGATCGGCCTCCGATAAGGCACCTCTCTGACGGAGTAGTGGTTTGCTAAGAAGCGATCACTTCTAAGGCTAGTCAGCTAATAACTGGGTTGCACGGAGCGATGAACCGTCATGAAACGCTTCTCGTACTACTTCTTGGCGCATTTGCCATCGCTCTGTCCGGAGACTCCGTGCTTCCAAGAGAACTCGTCCTTCCAAGTCTTCATCCAGAGATTAATATCGGCGCCATGTATATCGAATTGACGGACACCAGTCGTCTGGACCCTTTTTCCAATGGCACGAGCTTTCGAAAAATTATGGCGTCACTTTATTTCCCCTCGGGGAATGGCTTACGCTTATCCTGCCTTGATAAACCGCTTACTGGCGATCACGTAGCGCACACGTTACCATATATGCCTCCACAAACATCCAAGCTTTACGCGCAGCTTCTGATCCCTTATGGCTTCCCCGACCCGAATTTCGACAGACTGTTCAGTCAGTGTAGTCTGGAGAACACAAGACCAGACGCGGCGACCTCCTACCCGCTTGTAGTCTTCTCACCTGGTGGCGGTGAATCGCGGTTCCTCTACACTACCATATTGGAGGATCTTGCTCGTCAAGGCGCCATAGTGGCAGCTATCGATCATCCTTATGATGCATTGATCGTTGAATTTCCGGACGGTGATACCACTACTGGTTCAAATAAAACACTTTCGAAAGAAGACGTAGAACTGCTGGTGAGCGTACGGGCGCAAGACATCTCATTCCTGATCGATCAACTCGATCGTCGCCCCTTGCTTCAGCCCAAACCAATGAACGTCACCAGCGTTGTCGCTTTCGGTCACTCACTTGGCGGTGCTTCTGTCGCAGAAGCTATGCTGAACGACTCGCGCATCAAAGGAGGGATCAACTTTGATGGAAGATTGTTCGGTTCGATGGAGAAGGCAAATACCACACTCTCCGGACCTTTTCTTCGATTTGCGTCAGAAGAGTCGGTAAACAGATCGGAATGGCATTGGGATGAAGAATGGCAGCGTCTTAGAGGTTGGAAGTTGGAACTATGTCTCGAAGGCGCTGCTCATCAAACATTTTCCGACTATCCACTCATCGCTGAGGCTTATGGTTTGAGAGCAAAGCTGGGCAGAGAAGGAGAGAAGCTGCTCGGAACGATCGAAGGTATGAGAGGATTGGAGATCATGGTAGAGTACGTGAGTGCTTTTGCCAGATTCGTCTTGAAGGGAAGCAATGAAAGTCTTCTGCACATTGGCAGAACAACAAAGTATCCTGAGGTGGTGATGAACCGAAGTGGATGATCTTGGGATCTCTGGATGCAGTCGACTGCGCTGCATTAAGACATCATGGCATTGAGCAGCTTGGCGTTTCGCTGAACGAGCTGCTCCCTACACTAGCGAGAATGTGGAATTATATATGGCTTGCAAACTTGCTGGCGGACAGCAACCCACAGTTAGGATGATCGCGCCTTTTTCAATATTCAATTGCTCCGTCCATCAAAGACTTCAACGTTGGCTCCCAGAACATCTCGGAAGACAGCCAACAAAAGAGTAGGAGAATGTGCGGGGATGCAATGATCGGTCTCGAAGACTCATAAGAAATCATAGGCCTGGATGCAGCCGAAACGCATGTTGTGTCCATTGCCGGTTTCCTCACAGATGCTGCGTTGGTATGGCGGGGGTTTCTCCAGAGTCCTGGCGAACGTGGGCTCAATACCAGACTCTTTACCGGGAAATCGGCGTGTCACTGACGAAGAACCGGACGAAGAAGATTGTGGTTTGTTTACCCGCAGGTTTTCCACACCTGCCTCTACGTTCCTTTGCGACCTCCACCAGTCAGGTATCAATTCATGTTTTACGGTCCGGACGTGCTGCGGTTGATAGGTGCATGATCTCGCCATAAATCGAGGGCCGATGTACCTAAAAGTAAAGTACATGCAATGACTTCGCAGTGCTTCTTATTGTTATCTTACATTACATGTAGTAGGAAGACTCTTTACACGGATCGATGTCAGAGCGAAGAAGTCTACTTATAGGCTGTCGAGGTTGTTATCGCTACACATTGAAGGACTACCGACTTACAGTTGTGCGGGATTGGATGTGCGTATATTCAATTCATAGACAAACGATGAGCTCAAAGTTGCTACTGGCGTTTTGCATCTTGGCTAAGGCTGGGAAAGGGTTACTTCCAGTACCAGGGGAAATTCCAACCCCACGTCCACGGCCGCCCGGCGTATTCCCACTCCATACGAGCCATTGGTAGCTTTGTCCTTATCTCGATTGCAGCCCGTGGAATTCGAGACCCACATGTCTAGCCTTAGATCTCTACACTGCTTCTCTCCTACTCTCCTCCTCCCATACTGCTTATGCTTGTCGGGCGCAGCGGATGCCTCTCGCCGACAACTATAGATTGATCCCAATAAAGGCCCTTGGACATTCGAGGAACCGATCCACGGTAGTAATGAGCCCAGGGCGATATTACAACTTCTCCAACATCCGTTACGTGGCTGCATCGGTGGGCTTCTGCGAAGGCGCGCTCCTCCCGCCCCGCCAACCGACGGCAAAAGCGACAAAGACGGCTCATTGGTGGGTGTATATAGTCCACAAGCTACGTATCACCTATGTGGTTCAAGCAGGCTAAACCGGCTTGAGGCAATTTTTAAGCCATTATCTTGCCTGGTGCCTTCAGCCGGGCATAGAACGAGGATGTTGGTTTTTTGATGTCATCGCCACCATAGAGATGTTCCAACAATGGGGCAGCAAGGGCAAGCTAGCACCCGTGCTCTTCAACATCCACGGTGCCGGTTCTGTTAACGGTGAGAAGAGGGCCCTCTATCCCCTGAATGAACCCCTTGAGGCAGGTAAGAACAGAATCATCTATATTCGATTACTGATCGGGTACGTGTTCCCCTACATCTGGTGGGAGTCTGAAATTCGAGGGAGAAAGCCCGGTGCTTTCGATTTCACGTCCAATCTCGAACCATCCTCATCCAATGTATCAACTCCCAAAACCGGGCTTCCAGACTAATGCTTCGCTTTAGAATGGGTGCAAAAGTATATCTGTCTTTGCGGGAGTGATTTCTGCAAGCCATCACCGAAAGAATCCGCTGGTGGCTCTTCGATCCGAACACCAAAATGTGTTTAAGCGAACTTCTTTGAGCAGGGCATCGCTGTAAGCCCATCGCCCTTGGCCTAAGACCCTATTTACCCAGCCTTTCGCACATTTCCTTTCCTGCGGAACGTCAGTGACGCCGACGTAATTGGGGCATAAAAGCTATCAACTCAAACGCTGGATGCACAGGTCAATATAAATACACGACACGCCACACCGTTCCATGTCATCAATACTCTCACACTCTGCAACGATTTGTACTGACTTCATGCGCCTAAGTATGCGAAGTAGTCCGGTCTGTTTCCCCATCTACCAAAGCCAAGAAATTTCCTTAGTCGTCCGCAATACTTGTATCATTGTCACCAACCTTTGTGGCTTACTACTACTCTAGGAAATATGAGTTCATCTCTAGATTTGGAGTTGCCGACGTCTGTGTGTATGTTTTTGCATTGCTTTGACTGGCGAAAGATACAATCATTATCCCGTCTTCTTTCAGATACGTGAGCTGAGTTGATTTGAAGTCTGTGTATTGTTATATTGTGGATCAGACCCCATGGGTGGTCGGCGAGAGCTGTGGACTGTCCTGCTTCAATCTTCAATTTTCCGATTTTTGTTGGATCTAGCCTGAAGCTTTTGATGGGATGGCTGCGCCTCCATGCAGCTCTAGAAGCTCTTCCAGCGGCACGCAATATCGCTCCCCACACCGAGCCGCTGAAGTCCACATTGGCCCTTTCTATTGGGCAATTCAGTTCGTGATTATGTCGGTTGTTCTCCGTTATCCATTCGGCGGCCCCACACTTTTTCTTCGCCGCAAATAAAAATGATCCACAAAACAACAACAGCCGAACCGGATCGTACGAGGTTCGTCAGGCCACAGGTGCTAATTCCATCAGTCCATGCGCTGCCCACGCCATAGCTAAAGCTGCCCGCAAAAACCTACAATGCGCAGCAGCGAGCTTCTCCGATGCGGAACTAATGCGGTCCGCGTAAATCTAACCCTCTACATATGCCATATATCTTTGAGTTTCTTCTAAGATCGGAGATGTTCGCGGAGTGGGATAATTGACCACTGTCAATCCCTCGGTGTTATCATGGTCCCGCAGCCCCCGCTTCCAAGTACCTATGAAGCAAGGACGAGTTGTCCCATCTCGTTCTTCTTTTACAACTACTCCCCTAGTCCTATCGAAATCGAAGACTTATCATCCAAGCCAAACATGAATTTCCAGCTCTTCACCCTCTCAGTCCTCACGGCCATGGCCGCCGCGGCTCCCGTGGTGGACATCCATATTCACGAAACGTCTTTCTCCTCTTTGGCCGAGAAGCCTGTCGCCTCTCTGGCCGAGAAGCGTGGTCCCTACGACACGTGTATAGACCTCGAATTTCCCACAGAACCGGCCAAATGCCCCGAGGGGATGGTAAGTTGCCAAATTTGATGCACATCGAAATCTTGCACGATCGCCATCTCGGTCTATCTCAAAGAGCACTTGCTAACTATCTTCGCAGTACGTTGCAGATTTGGGCAACGGGTAATATAATTGCTGCACGAAATCGAACAGGACGAGCGTTGCTCATCACAGTCCTAAACACAATGGAGGCCAGACCGTCGAAACCTCTTCCTCCCCTGTGCCCGAGAAGCCGGGACCCAGAGACGCATGCTTGCTAGGCTGCTGGAATCTAGACGATATAAACTGTTCTGGGTCAGGGGTAAGCTACCAGACTGCCCTCGCCTCTAAGCCGTGCCCGGTCACAAGCGTTGAGCTTGCACAATGAATTTGCACTGGCTGACGATCTTTTCACAAGTTTTTGGCGATATAGGCGGAGGTTGCTATACTTGCTGCGTTCATCCATACAATGGGGGGCAGACCTTCAAACTTCAGACCCACGGTGTGCTCTAGTGCCTCTCACGGTGGCGAACTGTCACTGATATTTCTTGCTCAGTAGGATTGTAATGGGTTCCAGAACCGTACTCGGACCACTTGAAGGGCTCACAGATGGGGATGCTGCCGGACGAAGAAGGTCCCGTGCTCTGGCTCTTCGCACGTTTAAGTCGGAAAGCGTTTGTTGAGAAGATGATTGTGTCCTCATTGCCAAGGGTTGGATTGATATTCGCCCACTGTCTCTTACGCATTATGGCTCTGCGATTCTCACGAAAGTAGCTACTCAGACTTTGTAATTCAATTCTTACGAGTGGCCACAATTGACATATAAGCGCTTCGACTCTTCCAGATAGTACACCGTCAGTTTCGTCGAGGCTCAAGTCATTCGTAGTGTACTTACTGAGTCGTTGAGTCTCCCAAACAGTCACGGATTATCTGTTTCTTGACTCGCCGGCACAGACTTCGCAATTCTTTCTGCCTCTATTATCTTCACGGCGTCCTCTTCCCATTGCCACTTCCTTTCCCTTTCAAATGATGTTCTCAATGCTAGAAGACCGAGACCTTGAAACCTACATCCTACCAACAACTCTCTAATCCCCACCCTTTAGACTGCACCAAAAAGCCCACTCCTCTTCGCTATCCTCCCAAGTTCCTCACCAACCCACCGACATCCAGACCGCCTTTGGATAGGGGAAAATCCTACCTTCAAATCGTCTCGGCACCACTGTGTCTCAATTCCATCGCCAGTCGCCAGTCTACGCCATGCGTATGCACCGGCTCACACTTATTCACATTCATCTCTTCCATGACCAGAATCTTGGCTAGCTCCTTCACTTGCGCGTCCAGGACCAGCGCACTTGCTTGCTCAAGGCACGTCACTTGCCGTAGAAGCGTTTCCAATGCTTCCATCATCGAGAGATTGGTCTTACCTCTGTCGCCGCTGACGAGCGCCACTTGCGAATGCGTGAGATAGTGAAGCAGCGGCCGCTGCAGCCAATACAACTTTCCGATGGCTTTGGCGCGCAGCGACGCCCGAGTCTGAAGGCCCGTGATGACCTGACTTCTATCTGGGTGCAGCATCGGCAACCTGTTATCGCAATATTTATCCAGCAGCAGGAGTAGATCCTGCAACGTAGATCGGCGTCGAACTATGCATAGAAAGCTGGCATGCAGGTCCCGTGATGCTCAGCCACGAGCTCTACGTCGACGACCGTGGTGAAGGCGAGGAGGACGACTTCTTCGGAAATACGCGCGCGGTAGGTAGTGGGCGAGTCCGTTGAGTTGGTAGGGTTTTGCTATTGCGTAGTTGAATTGGTCGAAGAAGGAAGAGATTGCGGCGAGAGGAGAAGATGAAGATTTTCATAGAGGAGGGAAGGGGGAAGTGGGGATTGAGAGAGCTGTCGGGTTTGGGGTTTGGGGTTGAGGTTGTAATCTGCTCCGGCGGTTGGATCACAACTGGAACGAAAAAGCTATGTTAGGTTGTATACCCTCCAAACGATTCCTACCTGTATAGGAGCTTTCAGGGGGCCACGGTCTTTTGGCACTCGTCCAGAACGCTTGCAAGCACAGAATTTGGTGGGTCGCCAATAGCGCCAGCAGCTCTGATATCTGCCAGAAGATTATTGATCTTTAGACTGTACTTCTTCGACGAAGCGAGAAGTTTAAGAGATCTGGCGCTGTCAGCCGCAGCTGTTCAATAATCCATGCCTTCGGGATGTGGCATGCCAGCTTAGCATTGCAACGAGGGATATTTCGATAAGAGCTAAGAAATAGATCGCTTACTCGATCACCAATGTCAAAACCTGAGTTGCTGACTGCACTTGCTACGAGGCCACCACCTTAGAGACCCAGGACGTTGCCACTGACTTGGCCAAACGTGGTGAATACTTTGGGGGGGTTGACGCCGACTGATCCCATTCTTCTGTGTTGTTATACTAGAGGAATAATTGCTTAGCACCGAACGAACAAATCAATAAAACTAACAGCAAAACAATTACTACTAGACGCCACATCATCAGTCCCAGTCCCACTTGTAACATAAGCATGCTGCTGCCCCACCACCTGAGTCTCATAGTCAATCGCCGCTTGATTTGGTCCGCTCATCCAGTTTCCCATCGTCGTAGCCAGAGCCTTTGTGCCGTCCGGCTTATTTTGAATCGCAGCAGCAGGAGCGTTGGATAAAATATCTTGGCTGAAACCACCGCTTCTACCACTTCCGTCCGTGGCACTGACTGTCGCCGCACCATCGCAGCCTTGTTGCAGGCTGATGTCGCCATGGGCGGCATTGTCGTTGCTGGCGCTGATTTGGAACTCGACCCAGGTGGCTGGCAGTTGGGTTCCGCGTTGCACACGCCCTTTGAAGCTTGTTGGAAGACCCATGAAGGTGGTTGCGCCGGGACCCACGGTTGTTGGGTTGGTTGGGTGATCGAAGTTTGCGCCTGCTGTGCCGTTGCCGTTCCAGAAGTTGTCGTAGAAATTGTAGGTCTGCTCTTGGGATGAGGCATTGGTAAGGACGATGCCGGGTCCGTGGACCTCCTCTTTGCGATGTACGGCTGTGAAATGGCGGTGAGGGGCTGCTGCCTGCCGAAGTGTTACTGACGGTTTGTGAGTACAAATGGGTGGAAGCTTTAAGGAGGGAGCTACCTGGGGGGGTGAGGCGTCACCATCGTTGTAGGTGACCTGTATATCCGTGTTGCCTTGTCCGGCGGATGATTGGTTGTTGTCGTTTGCATTGTCTGGGCTGCCTCCCCAAGCGTCAACGCCGATATAGGTCTTGCCATCTGCGAAGGAGCGGATGAAATTTTCGAGCTCTGGGTGGTCTTTGATAGCATCGATTCTCGCGACATTTCCGGCATCATTGAGATGTACACACTGGCCCAGAGACGCTCTAGTATTATCGTCGGCTCTGTGCCAGGCATCGTTTAGATTTTGCATGAACCGAGGATCGCCTTTGCGAGTGGCGGGTTTGTCGACTTGCTGGACCGTCATGTTGCCGCCAGCACCCACGATATTGCTCAAGTCGAAAAAGTCGTTGCCTTGGTAAGGGCAAGTCGTTAGCGCTGGTACCATGGGAAGAGATATGGGTAGATTGTTACCTCCGAAGCCATTCTTCGTGATCTCTGCCTGTTCACCTTCATGCCCATCATGCAAGGCGATAATAGCTCCAGAGGAGCCGTCCTCAGCTTGAATCACTGCCGTAGTGTGCGCTTGAACCGTCATGTTGCTGTTGTTGTTCCACCCATGAGCCTCAAACTCTTGATCATGGTCCGACAAGTTGGTAATGTTGATGTTATGCATACTGGGTTATTCAAAGTCTGGGAATGCCTCGGAAAATGCTTATAATCCGGTTTCTACTCTTTCGGGGTCTGCTGTTGAGTCTTTGAGAGTATAATGAGGGCAGCGAACTTGAAGTGCTTGAGTGTTATATATAAGAAGTCTTCGAATGAAACCGCTTTTCGTCAGTGATATGAAAAGAGAACAGCCATTTGGCGGTTTCTATAATTCATGGAAAGAGAAAATAGATAGATGCCTCCAGAGCCAAGTTGAACGCCATCCAGCGGGCGTCATCAACCCAAAATAGAGAAGCTGTGTTGCCTATCCAGGATCTGTGATTGCATCCAGCAGATGACAGAATAAAGCAGGATCTTACACAGCGCGAAGGAAAAGCGTACGAGCGTAAGATAGGCCATCTTATTGGGAACAGCACGAGACCAAGCAGAGTGATCAACGACCGATGGGCGCAAGAGCTGACACTGAGTCGAAGAGTCCGGGCTGACGATTGCCGATTCAATTGCTCATTCTGTTCAGAAGAGGCATCTAATTCGGCAGTGTTGAGGAGAGGGATGCTCAGCACGTCGTCCGTGGTCTGCTAAATCCTCCCAAGCCCCAATCTACTTCCTGCGTCTCAGCCGCATCCTCTGTGGAATCCATCAGCGTGCCCAGGTGACCAAGTCCGAGCTGAAATGTCTACAGCTGAACAATGCTGATTGAGTACGCTTTAAGCATCAAATAGAAGAGAACGACGGCGGTGAGTTTCTTAGTCGGTCCTGTGGGGCTGACAATAATTTACGAATAAGGTGATTGCCGAGGCTCGGGTAAACATACCCTGCCCAGATGCGCGCGGCTAGAAACGAGCTAATAGCCGAACTTACTACTACGATGTGTCCTCTCTAAGCACGAAGCTGCATTTCAAGACAGCGTGCAAGCATGCAGAGAGCATTTGAAGCTTGACTTGACTGCTCAATCAAGCGAGGCTGTTGTAGAGTGTCCCCATGTATATCAACCGCTTATCTTTCTCGGCACTATTTTTGACTTTGCGAGTGCTTTAATTTCTTGACGTGTGATATGCTGATCCTGGGGCGCATAATTCGCACATGGTCCAGCCGCAATAAGGCGGTGACGCTAATTGAGTTCTCCGGGCTGTGTCTTGTCAGGTGTTCTCAGAATCCTACTGTACAAGACTGGTGCCTGTAAGTTCGGTTGGCATTCATGTTCCTTTGTGTCCTTTTTCGCATTTAACTTCTCCTCCCCTCTCATCAGGTATTTTTGATTTACAGCTCCTTGACATTCTATCCCCCTAATTCCAATACAATTGTCAAATATTATATACACGCTCTCAAAGCACTGAACACCATGGTGGTCAAAAAGCGCTGTCTTCTGTGGGACTGGACCAACACAGACGGCCCTGGGCACTCCGGTGTTCCTTGGGCTATGGATAATTGCAACTTCAATGGTCCGATATCCTCCGTGAGTAACTGGAACGCCTGGGTGTCACCTGAGCTCAAAGGACGTGCTCCATTTCGCCCTATGATACGCCTGGAAGCCCCGCTCTCCGGGAACGACTGGAGTTTCATCCAAAACATCGACAACCCAATTATTCATTACTTTAACGAGCCAGAGCGCGCAGGTATCACTGCCGAACACGCAGCGGACATTTGGGTCAATCAAATGCTACCCCTTCGCCAGCAAAAAGGAAAGCAACTCGGCAGTCCTTCATGCTCGAACAATGACGATGGGCAGGCATGGATTTCCCATTTCATGAACCGCATCTCCGGTAACCCCCCCGACTACTTAGGATTACATTACTACGGCACGGATGGAAACAAAGCCATTCAGTTCCTTGAGGATATGCATGCAAAGTTCCCCAATCAGCCTATCATTGTCTCGGAGATCGCCTCTACCGCTCGCGATCAGCTGAGTGTTCTTGGCTTTACTGCACAACTTGCGAATTGGATGGACGGCACCGACTGGATCTTCGAGTATGGCTTTTTCGGCTGCATGCGGCAGCTAGCCGACGACTTCGTAAGTCCGGAAACTCAGCTTCACCGATGTGATGCAGAAGCTCATGTGGGATCAGCCTATTAATGGAAGCTAGGGACGGGAAGGCAGGCTTCTAGGCTCTCGGACTGGGAGAGCAGAAGTGGAGCTTCGTCAATACTCACGGTTGAACGCATAAGGTGCTTTTAGGAGGATTGAAATGCGCAATGGATCTGGAATCTCCGAGTAGTGTGCTCTATACTACAACGAAGATGTTTGGGTGTCTTGAAGTAAATAATACTGTTTTCGATTGGTTTCTTTGCTGCTACCTACCATTACTACACTAAGGGTTGGTAACTCTGAAGACTGGAAGCCTAGCATATTATCATATTGGTTCCTTGTGAGCTTGGATCTTGACGTACGGCGGCTGGATCGCATGGAAAACAAATCATGAGTGGAAACCTGCTCTCCTGATTGGCATGGGTCAGGCGACCAGGCTTTTACGGTACACGGGCTGAGCCCTCTCCTCAGATTCATACATAAGACAGCAGGAGCGCGCAGTAAGATCCAATAGTGGACATCACTTTTCCGCCACAATCCTCCACCAGGCTATTATATCGTTCATTGCACATGACCATGGGATCCATCCAGCCACCGATCGAAGTATAAATTAAGGAAGCGGTGAGTCAAGAATTGAGAATCTGACGTAAGACGGAATGACTTTGGATTATGTGACTGGTCAGCTGCGCTTACCCCTACTCAGCCACAGCCGACCACTATATCAGCATAGAATCTTAGCAGGACTCCTATACATAGCCTCAGTACTATATAAGGAATCAGTCGCATCCCACTTCAAGACTCCTATCTCAGAATCAAAGACTATCGCTCACGGCGTCACAGAAGTAAAATCTATTTCAAGCTAGCTATTTCCTATAGAAATCTTCAACAGGATCTCGTTACAAGCCATCACTATGAGTAGCTACACCATCCGACAAGGTGACACCCTGAGCGCCATCGCGGCAAGTCATCTGATCGGCCTCGACGCTCTCCGAGCCGCGAATCCCGGCGTTGTACCCGAGAATCTCCGGATCGGCCTTGTCATAAAGCTGCCAGGTGCACCCACAAACCAGCCCGGCACTGGCAAGATTTCCGGTTTCAGAGGAGGCTCCAACGGCGGCGGAGACTACGTGCAATATTCCGGCCCGGCCTCCAACTTCCCTCACCAAAACCAATGGGCATCCTATTCCTCCCTCTGGCAAGCCAACACCCGCCTCATGAAATTCCACGACAGCGACGACGAGATCGCCCACATCAAGAAGGCGATCGAAACCGTATCTGCCGAGTCTGGTGTTGACGTCCGCGCTATCCTCTGCATCATCGTGCAGGAGTCCGGGGGTAATGTCCGTGTTGGCTCGACCAATAACGGAATCAGCAATCCGGGCCTTATGCAGTCGCATAACGGGGTCTCGTTCGACCCAAAGAATCAGGCGGGGAGTATTCTGCAGATGGTGAAGGACGGGACTGAGGGGACGAGAGATGGCGATGGTTTGAAGCAGTTGCTGGCAAGGTACGGGAATTATTATGAGGCGTTCAGGGGGTATAATTCTGGGTCTGTCAATTCGGGAGATCTGAATGATCCGAAAGGAGCGACGGGATCATATGTACGTGATGCTGCGAATAGGTTGATGGGTCATAGATGGAATGCGATGTAGGAGTAGTGAGGTTTCGTTTTTAGGTATGGCTGTTCTTCTTCTGGAAAACTACACCGCGCCGGCAATCGATTAATATAAGACCCCCTATAGTTCAGAGCGTCCAGAACCTGCTCCTCTTTACTTAAGGCGACAGCATTGCCGAAACACTTCGTCGGAAAAAAGACGTTTTCAGTATATCGAATCAGTGATTTCATTATGTCCCATGGCGAGAAGAATGACACAGCTACAGCGTTGGGCTGTCAATTTCCTTGGTCGCACTCTGTTACCTCAAAAACAATCTCAATTGCATTCTTCTTCGTCAACATTCTCGTTTCATAGCAACTCACTACCAACAACTGCACTCGCCCCGACAGCTCCAATTTCCTTATCCAAGACGCCCAGCTTGACAACCATTCCTCCCATAACAGATGTACGTCCCTCGACAACAATCACTTTCGCAGCGATTGCATCCTCAGCAATCGCTTCCTCAGCAGCCGCTTTCTCAACGATCCCTTCCTCAACGATCCCTTCCTCAGCATCGATGATATCTTCCTCAGCATCGATGGTATCTTCCTCATCATCGATGGTATCTTCCTCAGCATCAGGTGATCCTTCCTCAATCGTCTCTTCCTCAACAGTCTCTCTCTCGACATCAACAACCGCAACATCAGCAGTTGCGTCCTCAGCAGTTCCTCCCACAGCAGTTCCGTCCTCAGCAATGCCTTCCTCAGCAATGCCTTCCTCGGTCATCGCTGCTTCCTCCGCAAATGCTGCTTCCTCTTCCTCGACAGATGCTGCTTCCTCAGCAATGGCTTCGTCAACAATTGTTCCTACATCACCGATTCTCCCTATCTCTGAAACCGCTCCTCCGCCAACACCCGCTGCTTCCTCAATGCCGCCTACTCCCACCGTAGCTCCAGCAACTCCACCCGCCCCAGTCAGCTGTGAACCAATCGCAACCCCCCACGTCCAAGGCTCTCACGAGGATCAGCTTATTATGGTAGCTTCAGAGTTCTGTCTCAATTACGCTTCAGCTACTTCAACGGTTACCATAAACGCTCAGCACACCATAGGGCCTATCCTCGGCGGTGACAGGATGAACGACCCCACGGATGATGTATACGCTGTGAGCGTTGAGGAGGTCCCGAGTTGCCTCCCAGATGGGGGAGCGTATGATCCTCAGGAGCCAGTAGCGGGAAGCATGTGCGCTGATATTTTACACAGTGCTTGGCAACAATGTAAGTGCTCCGAGTCTTTGCTGTGAGTTGTGGCGACTAATTCGCCGTGTAAGGTTCGAATCAAGGACGTGGAGGGTCAATCGTTGCGGGCTGTCTTGTCTACAGTCTTCGGACGGTGTTCTGAGTGGCATAGCTGCCGAAGTTGTGATTTATGATTGGTCTTTTACCAGTTGAAATAGGCACAGCTTGCGTTGTCCCTACCCGGGTCTTTTTAACGAGGATCAATTTGGTTATTTGGTGCGGGCACGGACGGTCTCATTTAGGATACTCCCGTCGGGTGGGCGGAAGGCATTTCACACCCAGGTATAGCAATTTATGACACAGCTTCTGTTGGGGAGTAGAAGGTATGTCAGTAGATGGATATCGCATCGATGAAAGGCCCTCAATTAAAGGCAAAGCTTGCCTCGCTCTTTTTTTGAACATCATCAAAGACGTCTATCGCAACACCCTGGGAGCTTGCTAGTGACTTTTGTAATTATCCTTTATGTTCGAGCCGATTGATTATCGCGTACCCACGGCATATATTACTAAGCGTAGAACCAGCGACATCGTCTATTATACTTAAGGATCAACGTGCTCGCTCTGTAGACAGGTTGCGCAGCTCTATTCAATACGATTATTCAATTGAACATTGCCCGATTTAGTTAGCGTGATCCCAAAAGGGCAAGCAGATCTGGCGACTTGGCAGTCCCAATTGAATTAGTATTCAATTATTGAATACCCATTCAATTGACCCACCACCTTATTCAATTGCTTCAATTACTCGTCTAGACGTAGCTTGTAAAGATTATAATCATATTCTCTATTGTCGTTGTCGTCGTCGTCGTCGTTATGCCTAGAGATGTATTTAAAAGTCATTTTCACGTTCTTGATTTAAGCATTTCTTCGCAACAATTGAAGTCTTTGCAATCATTGTCGTCTTTGCGATCCTCGCAATCATTGTTACCTTTGTAGATCTCGCAATTTTCGAAGAACATACAACGATTACCTCGTAAACGAAAGAAGACGATCTAATTCAAATTAGAGTTGTTTTAACGATTGTTAAAAAAAAGAAGAAAACAAGTTAATGAAAAACATTAAAGAACAATTACACAAGAATTGAAGAAAAAGAATGTCAAATTAGATGCAAATGACAATACTAATCTTAACTTTTATACTTAAAACATCGTTAATCGACGTCGTGCTTCTAGCACTTCTAGTGCTTCTTCGTCGTCAAAAATCTCTACTTCTCTTGTCTCTCACAAGCGAAAGAAAGATTAACAACTAAATTAAAAGCTCAATTACGATCAACGACTTACAAAGAAGAACGATGTTATTTTTGCCAACATGTGCGTAACTAGATTTGCGAAGTACGACATCAAGACTATGCAACGTTTCTAGAATAAAATTAGAAAAAAATTCGACATAGCAATAGATCGTAAATATGTCGACGTTAGTAAACGAATAAAGCACTTAATAAATAAAAGAAAAGTAGATATTAAAGTTTTACACAAATCTAGTTATGCAACACGAGACAACAATTAAATTCAAGTTATTGATAAATAGATGTTTACATTCGCAACATATTAGAAAACGAAAAACTAAAAGAGCTTTTCGCGAAAAATAAAAACGAAAAAGAATGCAAAATACGAAAAGAGAAGAGACAAACTTAGTTAACGACTAAAAAATAAATTAAACTACGAAGTCTTTTTTTTTTCTTTTCTTCTTCTTCGTCGTCTTCGTTAGCAATGAGAAGAGCTTCAAGAATTAAAGCAATTTTAAAGATAATAGCTCTAATGTATTCTTTAACGCAAAGAAGAATGCAAGAAAATCGAAACTCGTAAAAGAAACAAGCTTTCTACCTAATAAAGATGCAATAATAATAAGAGATTTAGACTACGAAGAAGATATAAATAATAATTGACGTACAAGAATGTAAATCTTATCTAAAGACGACGACAATTATTTGTCTATATTCTCTAAATCTTCATTAAATGAATTTACATCGTTAGAGTTTATAAAACGTTAAGAAAGCAAGATTGCAAAACAATCTTAAAGTAACAAAAAAAATTCAAAGAGATTTAAACAAACGTATGTTAATATAATAAACAATAAAGACTTAGATGTTTTGCAAGACACATTAATTAACTACTTTAAAGATCGAACGTTATTAACAAAAAATTTATCGAGACAAGAATAGTGTGATCGATAAGTTAAGTCGAACACTTTTTTTTAACTTAATTTATTCTCTTGAATCTCGTAGGATTAGGTTAGAATCAAGACGCGAACTTGATCTTAAAGTCAAGTTTTGTCAAGTTAATGTCAAGAATTCGAGCTAACTTCGTCGCATTAGCATTTGCTTATCTTATTTTATCTTATCTATGCGCTAACTTAATTAAACTAACGTAAAGTTTACATTAATTACATATAGTTAGCGCATTACGTGACGTCACGTAATTGAATAAATCAAGTTAAACTCTTAACACGCATTCTTCGTTCGCTTCATCTTGTTAAGCTAGGAAATTTGTCTAACTCTAGAATTAGAATTGAACGAGTTAACTTAATCGAGTTGAAATCTAACTTAATAATTACACTAAACAAGAATCTTTACTAAAGAAGATAAAGAATACGTTTAAAAGACATCTAATAGAATATATTACGAAAGTCTTAAAACTTAGACGTTATTTTAAGAAATCGTTGCACAAGTATTATAAAAAACATGTTCATTCTTAATGAAATAATTAATTTGAAGATTTAACTAAATTTAGCGAAAATATAAAGAGATTAAAACAATTATATAGAAGTATTAGAGAGAAATTCGTAACAAATAATGCAAGAAAGAAGAAATTCGCAACAAATAATACGAATAACAAGAAAATTAAAATAGATAATGCGAACAATAAGAAGATCGTAACAAGCAATAAAAGAAATAGAAAAAAAAGAACGACAAATAATCTAAATCTAAGAGAGTAAATCGTGACATTAGATGCGAAAAGAAAACGTTTCTACAAAAATATCTATAATTTGGAACGAGAAACACTATTATTGCATTTTTTTCTTCAAAGCTTCGCAAACTTCATTTAAGAAAAAAAGAGACAATAAGATGTCTAGTTACTAGACTTTCGTATACAATATTGTTTCTTTCAAGAATGTTAAATATATATTAAAGAAATGTGATGCGCGAGTTGCAATACAAACGAGTGTAAACTACACTTACTTTGTTAATAACTCGAAATTTTATCTCTAGATAAAGAAAACAATGATTTAACGTTTAATCGCATTTGCGTTAATAATATCTCTAAAAAATCTTCAAGTCAAACAAATAAAATTTAGATCGAAAAGTGTTTACATTGATAACATTATTTACAATTACAACTCTTTGCTAAATTAATAAAGAATTTCTAATTATTAAAGATATATAAATAATTATATTATCGCGACGATTTAATGCGATAATAATAAGAAATAACGAAAAAGAAAAAAGAAAACGAAAATCGTCTCTAGGAATCTAATTTAAGATTCTTCTCTATATTTTAACAATTAAATAACGACAACAAAATTTAGAACAACAAGCATTAAAGATTAGCACTAGAAAACTTTATCGAAGCTAAATATATATATAAACACAAGAGAAAAAATTTAGTACTCTTATAATGTAGAGCTTTCGAAATCGTTAAAAACTCTATTAACTTGCAAATATTTTAAAAGACTAGAAGATTGCATTGCAAAGCAAGATTCTATTTAATTGTTTCGTAGATACGTATAGCAATTAGTTAAAAGAATTGTTACTAAATAAAGATTTTCGATCAACTATAATTTAACTTTTATTTGCGTCTTAAAAGCATTAAATGTCTACAAAGTTTAAATTAAATCAAAGAAGTTTTCGACAATAATGCGAGTCTTAAACATTCGTTTATTAAAAAAGATTTATCTTTCGTTATATAATCTAAATAAAGAAATATAATATATAATTAATAAATATAGACTTTATTGTTATACAATTAAAGTTTTCTTTAATCTTTAAGAAGAATTTTTAATTAATTTTGTAACTTGAACTTTTGTAACATCGTAACGTCGTTTATCTTGTCTTTACAAAAATTTTAAATAAATTTTATTAAATTGTTTAAATAGATAATAACTAGTTAAATCATTTAATATAATTTTTTATAACTAGAGTAATAGAATTTTTGTCTCACATTTGATTTGCAAAACTTCTAGAAAATTCTATTAATAAATTCTTATATAGTGCTCTTGTCTCTAATCTTTTCTACTCTTTTTATTGCTTTAACGTATCTTTTGATGCGTATATAAATAAGCGTTAAATGTTATCGAAGCATATTGTCGTATTGAATTTCAAGATATTTAAGAAGATCGTTAAGAACGCGAAAGAGATAGAAAAAGAAACGATTAAATCGTTTTGTTAATTTAAATAGCTAACGAAAATAAAATAATTTGTATAAAAGATAGCAAAGAACAAGTTCGAAAAATAATTTAACACGATTGCTTTATTCGATAGCATCGATAACAAAGTAATTAACAAATAATTAAATTTTCTTCTTATTAAATCGCATTATACGACGAAGACGTTTAGAGAAAATTTGATCTAAATCGAATTTAAATCTTTTATACTTTAATAATTTAATGTATAAATGTTAAGAATTGTCAACAAGATATTAACTCAAAATAATAACAATGACAAGAGCAAAAACGATAGCTATACATATATTCTAATTGTTGTTGATCAATTAAATTAATTAAATCAATTAAGACATGCTAGATAGAGTAAAAGAAATTAAGAATGCACATTATTGATAAAAGAAGACGAAAATTGATTAAATACGATAATCATTAGATTGCGATTTATATTATTAAATCTAGTATAACGCGAACGAGTTAGCGATTCTAGATCCTACTAGTTCTCGCAAACTAATTAAATAATTGTATTAAATAAAGTTGCGCAATCTATCTTATGTTTTCTCTTAAAACTTACATAGACGATCTAAATTAAAGAAGAGAAAGTTAAAAGCTACTTGTTTAAAGCATTAAGAATATATCTTCTCGAGAGTTGCGATGCGAAGAAGAAAGAAATTGAAGAATAAAGTAATAATATCTTGCACTAGTAAATTAAAACAACTAGCATCACAAATGATATCTAAAATCGAAGTCTTAAGACTAAGAACATCTAGGAATAATATACAAGATGTTGAACTAATATTACTATGTTTAATTCATCTAGAATAGAAAGTTCTTACAATTACTTTGTTTCTTCAATAGCAAGATACAATCTTGAGCAAGACTCTTAATTATACGCACATTGTACGCGTAGAATTAATGCATTATTCGTACGCATTGTTTAGTGCAATGTAGTATAAGACATTTGACAAACTATACGATTTAGTGCAAGACGTTTGTAAGTCGTTTGCACTAAAAGTACGATAATTTCTAAGTTATTATTTCTTGATGTTGATTTCAACCCTAAATTGACCCCTTTTTTTCGTTAAGATACTCGTTTTTCGATGCTTGTTCTAGATAAGATTTACGTTTAATGTTGTCTAGAATGAATAAGGTGTGAAGATAAAAATCGCATAGTTAGGCTACAGATAGATTAAGGTTACTATTAATAATCTTTAAGATCGACTGACGAGCGATTCGACGATTCAAATTTTTAGCGTTGTACTATCAGTGTACTAACCGTGCAAACCGTACAGTTCAGTATTGCTTCAAAAACGCACCGTTTGTGGCGAAACTAGGCCGTACGGTGCAGTACGAGGCCCAAACTGCACGGTTTGTACGGTTGAGAGCCTTGATCTTGAGCTTATTGGTGCTGCAAGTTGAAGCTATGCAAAGCTGCATGAACTTGCCTCGAGCCGAGATTGCTTCAGAACGGGAAAGAAAGAAGAAGATGCATTACTAGCAGACGGCGGACAAGCTGCTCAGACTTGCATAAAGATATATAGAGCGTGGAAACTCTTCGGACTGAAAGTTTACACAGCCCCGTAAGAACATTTGGTATTCTGCCTCTGGTTGGGGAAGGAAGGGCGCTGTTGAAGCTACGTGACATGGAGTGTCAGAGGGGAGCCCCCTGGATCTCCCTCTTCCCCAGTACTAGCCCGCTTATTATGCCGGGCTCTTCTGTGGTGGGAGAGCCTTAGTATCTTTGACTCTAGATATGGGCAATTAATGTTGTGTGGCGTTTTCGTCGGTTGTCATCGTCGAGCCCAATCAAAGTCTTATTGATTACTCTTACTTGCGCTCCTACACCGACGAGATACCTACAGGTGTAAGAGAAAATGAATATGCGTTCCGATCTGCGCTTTCTCCTAACAACCAGCACTATCCCGTCAAAAAGAAAGTGGTGTCAGCGCCTGCAATCACCTCCCTCACCTGACTTTGTTCCGCAGATGACATATCCACCCTTTCCCAATGGTCGGCATATTCTTCGGGCTCGTCAGCATGTGGATGAAACTCCACTCCAGCTTGATCTTTTGCCCGCATCCCAAAAACCTCATCTCCTATACCCAGCTGCCCTGCTTTGCCATCTCCAGCGCTGTAGACTTCGCCAGACGACGTCAGTATTACAGCGTGGGATTGACCGATCGCGAGGGAGATGATCTTTGTACCATTCATTTGTGGGAAGTTGATGGGTTGAGGTGCGTGAAGTGGCGATAGAGATGGTAGACTGGGGGTATCGCTATTTGGTTTGGGTGGAGCACCGAGCAGGTAGGCTGTTCCTTCGATGGTGATGATACCTGTGATCTTTGACGAAGGATGAGTAGTGATGAATTTTGCTTTTGTGGGGATGTTGATGAAAGCGAGCTGGAGAACTGTTGACGACGACTTCGAAGGAGCGGAAGAGGGTATGTCTGATGCTAGAGCCGAAATTTCGGGCTCTTCCATTTCAGCTTTGCTGGGCGATGCGTGTGAATGAGCGGGGTTCTCTGAGATTTCCGCTGACGTGGTGGGTGGAACCACCGTTGCTTGTGACGTATTGGCTTGAGGGGTTAGCGAACATACTTGGCCGCTTCGAAGTAGAGCTGTAAAAGAACGTATATTGCCAACCAGGTGGTCGACGACGCTTGACATCTCGATAATTTGCGGTTCAGGCTTGGTAATGTCGTTGCCTTTCTGCCATCCAAGGAACGCAACCCATGATGCAAAGATCAAGATGGTATCCGGACGATGGCGAGAGACAGCGAGCACGTGCGAGGGATACAGCCCGAATGCCAAGTGATGAATGGCCCTGCCTGCTCCAGGTCGGTTCCTCTCCAGAGTCTTGCCTCCATCTTTTCCAAGAGTCAGGACCAGGAGATCTCCACTGTCCAGAAGCATACCCAATTCAGCCCTTCCTTTCAATTCAAATATAATCTTGATATCATGTGCTTGGCGTACAAGACTTTCTTCGCCAAGTAACTCAGGATAATGTTGGCCTAGAATCTTCAACTCGCCATCAAGATCAAGGATCGTGGCATTCGGCAACGAAGCAATGACGCGAATGCGGTTCGCCGTTGCGATTCTTACCGCCTTGAGCACCATGTTTGGACAATGAGGCAGCCCGTTAGGATCTCTACCCCAGTCGTTGTGAACGCAAGGGTTGGAACGGCGAATGTGGTAACGCTGGCATGATGCTGGGAATTTGAGATTGGTAGCTTCGTTGGAACCGCAGGCGTAGAGCTGCATCATGGAGGTCCTGTGGAAGAGCTCGAGATGTAGGAAATGAGTCGAAGTGGGCTCGTCGAATTCTTCGGATCCTGTACAAGTATGATACAGATTCTCTTGCAGCACCTCGTTCAGTCGGAAATCGCTCAAGTCTACTGAACCTCAGAAGTCGGTGACTCGTTAGCGCACTCATGAGCCATATTGGCAGGACATGTGGCTTTGATGGGGTACGAGCAACTCACCTGTCCGTGACCAAGTCAAGGATATGAATTTTACAAACAGGAGAACAGGCGTTCCCAGTCAACACTGCAGATTCTAGAGGCGCAGTAAGGGTTTCAAAATCCTGACGATCATAATCCTGATGGAATCAAGCTTGATAATACGGATGATGTACATGGTTGACGAATTTGGATTCATGCGCTGCGCCACATCTCTTGTTACAGAACGCTATTGGTGTTGATCAAGCACAGCACCCGGCCATGTTACCTAGATTATGAACGAATATCATAGCATAATATTTACTTCTCTACATGTTGCCAGAGATCTACGTTCGTCACATCGCCAAGCGAAAGGGCAGGTGATGGTGCGCATACAGGTCTTTGAACGCATATACAGCAATCACCCAAGTGAGAAAATAAGCCTTCACACACAATCCAATCAACGACCATCCACACGCCGGTAAGAGCCCCCACACCCCCACACCCGCACTTTCGCCCCATCCCACTACGGCGGCGCATTCGGATTCCCGGGGTTATTGACGGGCGCTCCGAGCGAACCACAGCCCCAATTCATAAAACCCTCCCACATTGCCGCAATCGCAGCCACAGCCTCCTGTTCTGTAAATGAAGGGTTGAATGTTGGATCCCCCGTAGCTGCCGACGTGGCGCTGTCGTAGCCTGCGGTCTTGATCAAATTGCGCACCGCGTCCTGCATGTAATTGATGCCATAATTGGAGACCGCGCTGGAGAAGGTGTATGCGAATGTAGGATTGTTTTGGCCGGTCCCAAATTCGGCGTTGACGTGACTGTATGTACCAAGTGCTTCACATTAGCCTTTATTGACGTCCTCGTGATGGTGAGCTTCTTGACAAGGAGGAGAACAGTTCTTGAGGGTATTCGATAGAAGGTTCGGATGCGATGGGGGGCTCGATGAGGTGTACTTACGCCCCCTTGTCAGGATCGTAGTCCCATCGTATAATCCATGGCATCGGTGACGACATCTGCTGCCCGTCGATAATAATCTTACCGAAGAAATTGGCAGTGCCCTTCAGACCAGTCACGATTGTGTGCTTCTTGATGCCGTCATGCGCAAGACGGTTTGTGACAATCCCGGTAGCGGAGCTAACAATGCCGGACTTTTGAAGATTCCGTAGGGCCGACACAAGTGGGTTGGTTCCTAGAATATTGATGTTGGTAAGAATGACTGGCAATGGTAATCGCACGATGTTAGGTATTCACTTGCCTGGTATATTCTTCTCCACGCGTTTTACCAATTGATACGGCTTGGGTTCGCGGACAACGATGAATTCGTGTCGTATCATAAGGTCCCGCTTGCATACTGCAGCGCCGGAGGTGGCTGCTGCCGCGGCGCTGGAGGTGGTTGCCGCCGCTGCGCCGGTAGCCCGTGGTAGGAGATCATGGTATTGAGGAGGAGGATCGGCTGCAATCAGGGCTCGACCAAGACAAAATGTAGTCAGCGTGGAGAGCGCTACCCAAATGACCGAGCAAACGGTGGCCCTCATGATAGCTTAAGAATTAGAATGATCAGACTTGTCCTTTCGATGACTTGAATGCTAGGATACTGGAGTCTCAACGAAGCTTCTTCGTATCTACCTTCATGGAGAAGGGGACCTGCCCTTGTAATACCAGTTGCACGTAACAATAATATACCGAAGCATCAAGGCCGTCTTACAACTTATCCAGTTTGGTCGTCCGTCTTCATGTTTGACACTAGTACAACGTTCAACCAAGAGAGAAGCAGCTACGTAAGCTGCAATGTACGGGTCTGCAGCTTGACGGCACTAAAGGACCCCTGTATGATTTTGTCATTAGGAGTTTCACAACGAACAAAAACCCTTGTGGACTGCGCCTCGCGGGATGAAACGAATTACGCATCCAGTCGTGAGACACAACATATCCCAGCTTTCATTTCTCGCCAGATCTTCTTCCTATTCGAGCAACCATATGGCTCAGACGCATCGTCATCCTCTGGCCCGATGAGGCTGTCTCGGCTGGTCGAGCCCAAGTTGCAGAGTGTTGCAGGACTCCAGGTTACATCGCTCGCATGGCACCGGTTCAGAGCCCTTGACGAGATTTGAAGGTGTCGAATTGACGATCCTTAGTGGCGCCGTTCACAGGGGGCCAATGTTAGGTGGTAATTACCTTTACCTTTCATGGTCCTCGAACTGATTTCGAGCCCGAACTAGTTTCCTCAGACACAAGTGAAGAGGCCGTTTGGCTAGCACTCGTGGCACACGGAAGGCACACATGTCTGTAAGACACATCTCGGTGTTGGCGATATACAGGAAATATACCTCACAGATGCGAGTGGGAGGGCGAAGTTTACCTCTCTTCCTACTGATGACGGGAATTCGTTCAGCGTCTGAGGAGAGATGCAAGAGTCGAGTGGAAGATTATGACGGCTGTCAATGGTATGAGTGCACGTATTGAGTGATGTCCTTGGTATTCGTTCTGGGACGGAAGATCGGCTTCACCTTCGGCGCTTCGGCCCACTTCAGCCCGGTAAGATTAGCACGCCTCAGTGGGGGCCCACTGTTAGAGCTAATGGGGGCCAAAGCCTTGTCTCCCGCCACTTAGGAGTCCCCATCAAATTGCAGCATCCATCGCTCAAATTTAACACGGCCAAAACCTGGTGCTCTATTTCAAACACCGGCAGACCCGCTGTGGAGCTCATCGGTGCAACGGCAACACAGCCATGTTGGCAGATTCTGCATATTTTGGAACGTTGTTTCGCCACCTCCAACTTTTCATTTCCTGGCTTCGTGTGTCGATCGAGAGACGTTTTTCGATGTGGAGGAGTTAATCACTACTCAGCGTTCATGCTAATGCTACTTGACCCTAATTTCACAGCTCCTGCTGGGACTGTGGCTCCTCGAAAGAACCTCTGCCGGGTCTGGTTTGCGGAATCAAACGCTCCGTGATGGCGCAGCTGCGAAAATTTCTCGTGATATCTTGGGCGGCTGTGTGCGTAAAGGGGTTATCGCGAGGTCCAAACCTTATGTACACCCCCTCCGTCTTCACCATGCCACTCGACTGCAGTCTTCGAGAGTTGAAAGCACGCCGGCGTTTCGGGTCTCGTTCATCAAGAGCATAGGTCACTCTCTCCTGGCTGTTGGTAACAACAGCATCTTCTCGAGGCTTTCAGCGCATGCTGTCGAACTGTCTTTTAAAGTCCTACCTCTTCCTACTCAAAGCCAAGGCCTTGAGGATCAACAAAAGCCTTACCTCTCTGTATATTCAAGCTGCTTGACACACGCTCCAACTATTCGTCACAATCTCATCCAGAATGGCTTTTCTGCATCGCCTCATGATCGTCGCTTGGCTTTTCTCCCTCTCGCTCACCGTCGCAGCCTCTATGATTGACACGGTCGGACTCCCACCCTCCTACTTCCGCGCGGGCCCCCGTGACCTTGTACCTCGCCAGACCGACAATTGCCCCGGCGACAGCGACTGCGACTGCACAACGTGGGGCGCCGACTGCGACGTCTCCGACTGGAGCTGGATCAGTTGCACCAGCTTCCCCGACGCCTGTGCGTCCGCAGCTCCACCAGCCCCGACGGCGGGACCCCTCCAATGCGCCCCCGGGGACCAGACCGTGTACAATAATTGCTGGAACGATATCCATAAGGACTCCGTCGATGGCTGTGCCTCGGCCATGTCAGCGCAATTGCCGAACGGGAACATGACTTCTTCGAGTCCGAACGTCACTCAAGTGTATCGGGAAGGGGCCAGCGGCGGCAGTGGCGGCAACGGTGTAACATACAGTACATCTCCCATTCTCGCCTCTGAAGCGTACCATAACTGTGCGATGCTTTGCTTATAACGATGTTGAACAACCCATAGTGATGAATATTGGATGGATCCCCGGCTGCGACATGTACAAATCACTGCCGGCCGACAACCCCATGGGACACTCAGGCGACAACACCAGAAACTATGTCGCTCTGATCACAGACACATACAACTCCTGTACGTCTTCCCATCATTACATTTCCCTCCTTCCATCATCCCTGCAAGCTTCAGACCCCCTGTCGCGAAGAATCGTGCGTGTCTCCCTTTTTCTGCACACAAAGCTAACGCGCCTTCGGATAGGCAAGGGAAACTCCGGGCTGGGAGGCTTTATCGACGTGGGCTGTCTGCGATATGGGTTCTATCCCAACGATATCTCGGGGGTGTTTGCGTCACCGCCCCATCCAGAATTGTTCTGGAACGTTTATCCCAACATCTGCGGGTCTTGAAAGGCAGAGGAAACATGTGACGGTATACAGAATGCCGGGGTTCTCAATCAAGCAGCGAAGGAAATTGGGGCTTGCGAGCACATATACTTACCCTTATGCTGTTGGATGTTTCTTGTAATAGCTTGGCGTACAAATACTAGAAATACTTAGGAAACTTGCTTTTACAATTAATATATTGCGAAGATCTTTTTCTCGAGTATAAAAGTTGCTATATTCGTGTCACAATTCTAATATAGATTCTAATCAAATCTCGAATACACTATTACTTAACTTAATTCTTAACTCTTTGCATTTACACTAGACTAATCGTCGAATTAGATTTTGATATCAACATTCTAATTCAACCCAAATACTCGATATCAATCTTTTAACTCGACTTGAAATCGACCTAGATCAACGATTTCTTGACTCAACTTAATCGACTCGTCAAGCAATCGAAAATGACGTCAAAATGCCAAGATTCTCTATTTTTAAAAAAATTCGCATTATTTAAATTACTAAAAATAGTTTAAAAATAATAACGCACAAATAACATACAAATGCATTATCTAAATGCATTACTATATAATATTATAAACAAATTAATTAAATTAATCAATTTAATTAAGTTAATTAATGCACTTTTTTAAAATAATCTAAATTTTTTGAGTCTTAACAAGTTGAGCCAAGTTATACGCTAAGTATTTCATATTTATTCTTTAACTTAACTCGAATATTTAAGTTAAGATTTCTAACTTAAATTAAATCTTAACGAGCTAGAAATCTAGCTCGAACTTGATAATTCAACTCGACGCGATTAGTTTAATTTACACGTAGTATTAGTTTCTTAACTTCTAGTATTTACAAATAATATTAATTAACAATAAATTATTTAAATGTATTTAAAATCTATTAAATATATTCTAGAATCTATAGCAAAGTATTTCTTTTTTTTACTTAATAATTTGTCTTATATTTAGAATATTTTTCTAGCTAGCTATATTAACAATTTGAAATAATTCTCTAGAAATTCTATTAATAATTTAGAACTTCTAAGATTGTTATATTAATATTTTACTCTTAGTTTTAAAGTTACATTAGTAGATTTAATTAATCTTAAATAGATTCTAAGTATTATTAAAAATTTAAAAGATATATTAAATATCATTTAAATATTATTTGTATTATTAAGACTTTATCTTATTTGCGTATTATTAAGATATATATATGTATTTTATAAACGCAATTAACAATATAATATGCAATTAATATTTATATATTTAAGAGAAATTCTTATTTATATATTGTTTTTACATAGAAATCTTACAAATTATTTAATTCTATTATATAAATTATTATAATATTAGATTAATTACAAGAAATCGAAAATATTATATGCAAGTATTAAGATTTAATTTCTTAAATTTTTTTTAAAATTAAATTATTTAAAATAACAACTTTTCGATAAATTAAACTTATTATAATAATAAATTAATTTCTTTAAACAATTTTATTTTATTTAATTTCTTAATAATTTAATTTAATTTTAAAGTTAAAATTAAATATTAAATTAACAATTAATCTATATAATATAAACAAATAATAAATAAAAATTTAATTAAAATATTATAAAAGTTTGTGCTTATCTTAAATATTAAAATTTTTTTTCTATTAAACTTTTTTTAACTTTTTAAATGTAAATTTTTTGTTATTTCTTAAAATTAATTCTTAAACTATTTAAATTATCTTAATATCTTAAAATTAAGAAATTAATTATTCGAAATATTAAATATAATATACTTTCTAAATTATTCTCTATATTTAATTTATAATATTATAAAATTAATTACGAAAACTTAAATTTATTACGTAACTTAATTCTATAATATTAGATTCGAATACTTAATAATTAAATAAAAGAACTTATTTTAAACAAATTAATTAAATAGCTTAATTTATTAATCTTAACAATTTAATTTTACGTTAAAAATTTAAATTTAATCTAATAATTAATCTAAATATTATAGAATTTGTTTTATTTTTTCTATATATTTTTAATTATTTCTTTATTATTTCTTTATTATTTATTATTATCTTTAATTATAGTTAATATTTCTAATAAATCGAAGGTTTTAAATATTAGAAAAACAAAGAATTAATTATTTATTACAAATTTATAGAAAATTTATAATAGTTTTATTTAATTAAACTTAACGTTAATCTTAGATTCTTAATATTAATTAATTTATTAAGATATCTATTGTAAATATTTTAAATAATTAGAATCTAATTATTTTATTTATTATATTTATATTAAAATTTTTAATTTCTAATAAATAATAATATTAATATATTTATAATTATTTATTTTTTATTAATAAATTTATTGTATTAATATAATATTAATAGTAAAATTTGTTTTATTTACTTTATTATCTTTAAAAATATTATAAACTTTTGTTATTATAAATAGAAAATTATTTAAAAAGTATAAAATATTAATAATTTAAGAAAGCAATTTGTTAACTTTAAGATATAAATATTGTTATTATAATTCGAAACAAATTAATAATTAACTTTAGATTATAATAGCAATATTCTTTTTTAATAATTTTATAATATATATTTAGGGTTAGGGTTAGGGTTAGGGTTAGGGTTAGGGTTAGGGTTAGGGTTAGGGTTAGGGTTAGGGTTAGGGTTAGGGTTAGGGTTAGGGTTAGGGTTAGGGTTAGGGTTAGGGTTAGGGTTAGGGT